>JAABUN010000294.1_pt1 | contig 131193 bp, 110 predicted proteins | sample 5559311 | NCBI WGS metagenome assembly JAABUN01 (sample SAMN10711877, study PRJNA513370) | rock metagenome | isolation source: Antarctica rocks | place: Antarctica: Victoria Land, Siegfried Peak sud | reverse complement strand
CAGGGAACGACCGCTAAACAAGTTTCGGACGTGGAAGATTTAATTGCGCGTAAAGTTTCGGCGATTTTTCTCGCGCCGCGCGAAGCCGAAGGTTTTTCCTCGACTTTTCAGGCGGCAAAAGCGGCGAACATTCCCGTGATTTTAATTGACCGCGAAGCGACCGGAACTGCCGGAACGGATTTTGTAACGGTCATCAAATCCGATTTCATCAAAGAAGGACAACGCGCGGGTGAATGGCTGGCGGAAAAAGCGGGCGGCAAAGCGGGCATCGTCGAACTCAAAGGCACGACCGGCTCATCGGTTGCAAACGACCGGAGCAAAGGATTTATGGACGCAATCGGGAAAAGCGCCGATATGAAAATCATTGCTTCGCAGGACGGAAACTTCACGCGCGCCGAAGGTCAAAAGGTGATGGAAAACATCATTCAGGCGAAAGGCAAGGAAATCACCGCCGTTTACGCGCACAACGACGAAATGGCTTTGGGCGCAATCGCAGCTTTAAAAGCCGCAGGAATGAACCCTGGCAAAGACGTAATGGTCGTCTCAATTGACGGGCAAAAATCGGCGCTGCAAGCCATCATCGCAGGCGAAATGAACGCGACCGTCGAATGCAATCCGCGCTTTGGTCCGATTGCTTTCGACACGCTCGAAAAACATCTTCGAGGCGAAAAGCTGCCCGTGCAAATCATCAACGAAGACCGCTTTTTCGACGCTTCAAACGCGGCGCAGTTTGTGAATGAAGCGTATTAAAATAGTGGTAAGTGCTAAACGGTAAGTGGAAAGTCTTTTGCTTTTACTTACCGTTTAGCACTTACCAGTTACCATTTTTTATGAACAACGAACCGCTTTTGCGGATGCAGAATATCAGAAAGGTTTTCTCCGGCGTGGTCGCGCTTGACGATGTGAATTTTACGCTTGAGCGCGGCGAAGTTCATTCGCTCGTCGGCGAAAACGGCGCGGGCAAATCAACGTTAATAAAGGTGATGACCGGCGCGTATAACCGCGACGGCGGCGAGATGTTTTACGAAGGAAAGCCGGTGAATTTTCGCACGCCCGAAGAAGCGCAGAACGCCGGGGTCGTCGCCGTTTATCAGGAAGTCAATCTGCTGATGTTTCGGTCGGTCGCCGAAAATATGTTTTTGGGGCGCGAGCCGCGCCGAATGGGATTGATTGATTGGAAAAAAATGTACCGGGAAGCTGGCGAAACTTTGCAGAATTTGGGTTTGCAGATTGACCCGAAAGCCATTTTGGGAAGTTTGAATATCGCGTCGCGTCAAATGATTGCGATTGCCCGCGGTGTTTCTCTGGGCGCGAAAATTCTGGTTCTTGACGAGCCGACGAGTTCTTTGACCGAGCGCGAAGTCACGCTTTTGTATGACGTGATTAACCGTTTGAAAGAACAGGGAACCGGCATCGTTTATATTTCGCACCGCTTCGACGAGCTTTACGCCGTGTGCGACAAAGTAACGATTCTTCGCGACGGGAAATTTATTGCCACGCACCAGCTCGCCGGTTTAGAGCGCATTGATTTAGTCTGTCTGATGCTTGGCAAACAGCGCGAAGATTTGGAAAAGAAAGGCGCGACCGCTTTTGGCGAACACCATCAAGCGCAGATGTCGGAAACGCTGTTAGAAACGGAAAGTTTAACGCGCGGAAGGCGTTTGAGAAATGTTTCGCTCAAAGCCGGACGCGGCGAAATTCTTGGAATGGCTGGACTTTTAGGAAGCGGCAGAACTGAAGTAGCGCGAGCCGTTTTCGGCGCGGACGCGGTTGATAAAGGCGTAGTTTCGCTCGAAGGGAAATCGTTAAAATTAAATTCGCCGAACGACGCAATTAAAGCCGGAATCGCATTTTTATCCGAAGACCGCAAAGCCGAAGGCATTGTTCCCGAATGGTCGGTCAGGGAAAATATGACGCTCGCTGCATTGCCGGCATTAACGAATTTGGGCGTAGTTTCCCGCGCCAAACAAAACGAAATCGTCGAAAAATTTATGCGTCGTTTGGGCATTAAAGCGTCGAGCGGCGAGCAGAAAATCCGCGAGCTTTCCGGCGGCAATCAGCAAAAAGTTTTGCTCGCGCGCTGGCTGTGCAAAAATCCGAAGTTTTTAATTTTAGACGAGCCGACGCGCGGCATTGACATCGGCGCGAAAGGCGAAATTCAAAGTTTGATTAACGAATTGGCAAACGAAGGCTTGGGCGTTTTGATGATTTCCTCGGAACTCGAAGAACTCGTCGAAGGCAGCTCGCGCATCGTCGTAATGCGCGACGGCGAATTGGCGGCGGAACTGCGCGGCGCGGACATTTCACAGGATTCGATTATCAGCGCGATGGCGGAAACGAATTGAACTATGAATTAGGAACGATGAATGATGAATTGAAGAAAACTCTTACATTCATCATTCATCGTTCCTAATTCATCATTTCCAACTTATGGCTGAAGCAATCACACAACCGATAGCACCGAAACGCACGGCTTCGAGCTTTGCCGATTACGCGCCGACTTACGGCGCGGCGGCGGCGCTTGTTTTGCTCGTTTTGGCGAACATTGTTTTCACGCCGAATTTCGCCGATGTTGATAATTTCCGCAATATTCTCGTGCAGGTTACGCCGACGATGTTAGTTGCAATCGCAATGACGTTTGTCATTGCGACGGGCGGCATTGATTTGTCGGTCGGCTCACTGATGGCGATTGCATCGGCAGTGGCGGCGATTTCACTTGATTACGGCGCGTATCCGGCGATTTTGGCGGCTCTCGCTGTGGTTACTTTAATCGGCGCATTCAACGGTTGGCTGATTTCGACTTTTAAGATTCAGCCGATTATCGTGACGCTCGCGCTGCTGATTGCCGGACGCGGCATCGCGCAGGTTATCAGTAACGGCGGGCAGCTTATTCCTTTTTCCAATCCGAGTTTTGAATTCTGGGGAAAAGATTCGCTCTTCGGCATTCTTCCCATCCCGATTTTGGTGATGGCTTTGATTATCGGGCTGGCTATTTTCATTTTGCGGGCGACGATTTTCGGGCGGCACGTGATCGCCGTCGGCGGCAACGAAAACGCGGCGCGGCTTTCGGGTATTTCCGTTAACCGCACGAAAATGATGGTTTACGCTTTAAGCGGTTTGCTGGCGGGAATCGCCGGTCTGATTTACACGGCGCGTTTGGGCGCGTCGGACGCTTCGCAGGTCGGACAGACAATTGAGCTTGACGCGATTGCGGCAACCGTCGTCGGCGGAACGGCTCTGACGGGTGGACGCGCAACGGTCATCGGCACAGTCATCGGCGCGCTGATTATGCAAATCATCACGACGAGCTTCAATATGAACGGCATCAAGTTTTCATACGCGCTCGTCATCAAAGCGGCGATAATTTTATTCGTCGTTTATTTGCAGCGTCCGAAATCGCATTGAGAAATAGGCTTCAATTTTAACTTTGGAGAAACTATATGAGAAACGCAAAAAAGAGTTTGTTGTCAATTTTTCTGCTAACGACTGCTTTTGTTCCAAGTTGTCGCGCTCAAGTTACAACTAATAATACAAAGAGCCAAACAAGTGTTATTCTCGACGGCGCTTTAAAAGCGACGCAAAGAATGGCGGCGCGGCGCGCTTCTCACACCGCGACACTGCTGAACAACGGGAAGGTTTTAATCACAGGCGGGTTTGTCGGTGAAGAGAATAGTTTAACAAGTGCGGAGATATTCGACCCGACGGGGAAAGGTTTTTTACAGACGGAGAATATGCGCGTTGCGCGTTCGAGCCACACGGCAACACTTCTGCCGAACGGCAAAATTTTAATCGCGGGCGGCTTTAACGGCAATTATCTTGACACGGCGGAAATTTACGACCCGGCGACGGGCAAATTTACTTTAACGCCGAAAATGACAACGGCGCGGAGCAATCACGTTGCCGTGTTGCTCAATAACGGCAAAGTTTTGCTGGCGGGCGGCGTTGGAACAGGTTGGACGTTTCTTGCTGGTGCTGAAATTTATGACCCGATAACCAACACCTTCACTGCAACCGGCGCAATGACAGATGCGCGCGAATCGCACACGGTAACATTGCTCACAGACGGGCGGGTTTTAATTACGGGCGGTCATCAGGGCAGACGTGCGGCAATTACTATTTACTCAAGCTGCGAAATCTACAATCCGGCAAACGGCACTTTCGCATCAGCCGGAAATTTAATCGTTAAGCGGCACAAACACGACGCGGTTTTGTTGGCGGACGGACGAGTTTTAATCGTCGGCGGTTCTGACGAACGGGACGGCGCGGGCGCGTATCGCAACGCGGAAATTTACAATCCGAGAGACAAAACTTTCGCTGCGGTCAGCAATATGAACGCTTCGCGCTATAAGTTGCAAGGCACAACAATTCTCTTAAAAAACGACAAGGTTTTGATTGCGGGCGGCGCGAATCGTGCGGAAGTTTTTGACCCGACGACCAACACTTTTTCGTTTGCTTCCGGCGATATGGGAACGATACGTTTGTTTGCGACGGCAACACTTTTGCAGAACGGACAAGTGTTAATTGTCGGCGGCTATGACAATCGAATGGCGGTAAGTTCAAATGCTTGGATTTACCGAACGTAGCTTTTACAAAAATTTATGTCGAAAATTCAAAAAATTCAACAATCGTTCGCGCTAATTCTATTACTTTGTTTTGCTGTTTCCGCACAATCGCGCTGGACGGAAAAACAGGCGAACGAATGGTATGCGAAACAGCCCTTTCAGGTCGGCTCAAATTACATTCCGGCGACGGCGATCAATGAATTGGAGATGTGGCAAGCTGATACTTTTGATGCGAAGCGGATTGATTTGGAACTCGGCTGGGCGGAAAGTTTGGGGATGAACACGATGCGCGTTTTTCTTCACGATTTGGCGCACAGTCAAGACCCGGAAGGTTTTAAAAAACGCTTAAATCAATTTCTCGACATCTCCGGCAGGCACAAAATCAAACCGATGCTCGTGCTTTTCGATTCGGTTTGGGACCCGAATCCGCAGATTGGAAAACAGCGCGTGCCGCGTCCGGGCATACATAATTCCGGCTGGGTGCAGTCGCCGGGTGCGAAGGCGCTGGCGAATCCGGCGGAATACGCGCGCCTGGAAAAATATGTGAAAGATGTAGTCGGCAGTTTTGCGCGGGATGAGCGAATTCATTCGTGGGACATCTGGAACGAGCCGGACAACCGAAACGGTAATGATTACGCCCGGCAAGACCCACCGAATAAAATCGAATTGGTGAATAAACTTCTGCCGCTCGCATTTCAATGGGCACGCGCGGCGAATCCGCGACAGCCTTTGACTTCCGGCGTTTGGAAAGGCGATTACGCGAACGTGGAAAAGTTTGACGCGACCGAACGAATTCAAATCGCAAACTCGGATTTTATAACTTTTCATAGTTACGAAGCAGCAGACGAATTTGCTAAACGAATTAAATTTCTGCAGAAATTGAATCGCCCGATTATGTGCACCGAATATATGGCGCGTCCGCGCGGAAGCACGTTCGTCGCTATTTTGCCGGTCGGAAAAAAATACAACGTCGGAATGATCAATTGGGGTTTCGTCGAAGGTAAATCGCAGACGATTTACCCGTGGGATTCGTGGGAAAGACCGTATGTCGAATACGAGCCGTGGATTTGGTTTCACGACGTTTTCCGAACAGACGGCACGCCGTACTTGCGCGAAGAAACCGAATTGATTAAACGAATTACCGGCAAAGAAAAGGCGCAAGCGGCAGGAGCGCGTTAAAAATGCAAGAAGAACTGAAAATGCAGATAAGTAAATCAATTACAAATTACGAATCACGAATTACGAAAATCCGCTTTGTATTTGTTTTTTTCTGTATTCTTTTGTGGTCAATTTTTCTCACTCTAAACTCACTGGCTCAGACTTACACGAATCCCGTTATCGCCGGAGATTTTCCTGACCCGTCGGTGATTCGCGTTGGCGAAGATTATTACTCAACGGCAACGTCGGGCGGCTGGGCGCCGGTTTTTTCAATTGCCCATTCAAAGGATTTGGTGAATTGGCGAATTGTCGGCTCGGTTTTTCCGATGAAGCCGGCTTGGGCGAAAGGCGATTTTTGGGCGCCGGAAATCGCCGCCGACAAAGGGAAGTTTTATATTTTTTACACGGCGCGGCGCGATGAAGGTAAAAATAAAAAAGGAACATTGTGCGTGGCGGTCGCCGCTTCTGACCAACCCGATAGGAATTACGTTGATAAAGGCGCGCTCGTTTGTCAGGAAATGGGTTCGCTCGACGGATTTTTTATCCGCGACGAAAACGATAAGCCGTTTCTTGTTTGGAAAGAAGACGGCAACGACCGCCAGCAACCGACTTGGCTTTACGCGCAGGCATTGGACGAAAGTTTGACGAAACTCGTCGGCAAGCCGAAAAAACTTTTCCGTAATGAAGGCGCGGGTTGGGAAAATCACGTTATCGAAGGCGCGGATATTATCCGCAAAGACGGCTGGTTTTATATGTTTTATTCGGGCAACGCCTGCTGCGGTAGAGCGTGCAATTACGCGCTCGGCGTCGCTCGCTCGAAAACTTTGTTGGGAAAATGGGAGAAGAATCCGGCGAATCCGATTCTTGCCGGAAACGAAGTTTGGCAGTGTCCGGGACACGGAACGATTGTCAAGACGCCGGACGGCTCGGATTTTTTGCTGTATCACGCTTACCGCAAACGCGGCGATGCTTTCAATGTCGGGCGCGAGGCGCTGCTCGACAAAATTGATTGGACGAAAGACGGCTGGGCGACAATCAACGGCGGGCGCGGGGCGTCCGCTTCGGCGAATCTGCCGTTTGCGTCGTCAAAACAGGAAAAGAATCTAAATTTCATAGACCAATTCGACACTTCGATTTTGAATTTAAATTACCAAATTCCCGCGTCGCCATCCGAGACGCTTGATTTAAAGGCGGGAACTTTGGCGTTTAGGGCAACGGACGCGAGCGAAGCGGTTGTCGCGACGCGCACGGTTTCGGGAAATTATCTGGCGACGACTTTGATAAAAACCACGAACCCGTCGGCGGACGAAATCGTCGGTTTGTCCGCTTACAGTTGGCGCGGAAACGCTGTCGGCATCGGTCTCGGCGCCGGTAAAATCTCTGTTTTTCGGCGCGAAGACAATAAGCAGCAAATTTTCGCGAGCGCCGCCGCGCCGCTCTCAAAAGATATTTATTTACGTATGATAGCAAGAGAGGGCGAGCTTTATCAGTTTGCTTACAGCTCAGACGGAGAAAATTGGACGAATCTGGGTGAGCCGGTCGTCGGCAGTCATGTCGAAGGCGCGCGCGTTGCTTTAACGCATGTCGGTAAAGGGCAAGCCGCGCGTTTTGATTGGCTGAAAATCGTTCAGATTAATCGTGTTAAAGCGATTTCCAATATCAAATAAATGTTGATGTAAATAAAATTGTAAACAACCAAATTTATTTTATGAGCCAAACCGAAACCTTAAACGACGTAAATACTGACGCCAGCCGTTCGATGCGGGCGAAAATCGGTTCTTTTTTGCAGCAGCAAGGCGCGCTCGTGATGCTTGTCGTCGTCTGCATTCTCGGATTTATTCGCTACGAAGCATTTTTGACGCCGGAAAATCTTTTAAATGTCGTGCGGCAAAATTCAATGCTCGGTCTGGTGGCGCTCGGTATGACGTTTGTAATTTTAACGGGCGGCATCGATTTGTCGGTCGGCGCATTATTAGCTGTTGCGGGCGTAATTGCGGCGAATTTAGCCGAGCGCGGTTTGGTGAGTGCGCTCGTCGCAGCGGTTGTGGCGACGACTTTTCTCGGTTTGATAAACGGCTTGGTGATTGCAAAAGCTCGAATTCAACCGTTTATCGTCACGCTGGCGATGATGATTGCAGCTCGCGGTTTAGCTCTGGCGGCGACGGGCGAGCAATCGGTCAGAATAACAGGCGCGAACGAAGGTTTTAACTGGCTCGGTCGCGGTTTGATCGGCGATTTCTTACCGATTCCGATTATGATTTTAATCGTCGCTTTTGCTGTTGGCTGGCTCGTTTTGAACCATACGCGGTTCGGTCGAAATGTTTTCGCGGTCGGCGATAATGACGAAGCCGCGCGTCTGATGGGATTGAACGTCAGCCGCGTAACCGTTGCAGTTTACGCCATTAGCGGAGCGTTGGCGGGATTCGCGGGTGTGATTCTCGCATCGCGTTTGGGAACGGGACAGCCGGTTGCTGGTGTCGGTTGGGAACTCGACGCGATTGCGGCGGTCGTTATCGGCGGAACGCTTTTAACGGGCGGACAAGGCAGCGTTTTATCCACGCTTGTCGGCGTTCTCCTGCTCGGCGTGATTTTTAATTTATTTAATCTCGAAGGTCAAATCAGTCCCTGGTGGCAACTCGTTTTGCGCGGAGTGATTCTGCTGTTTGTAGTCGTGGTGCAAAACCGTTTGACAAAACTTAAATAACTGATAATGGATAATGAAAAACTCCACTGCTAACTATTTTCCTTTTTCCATTTCAAAACTTATGCGTTACAACAAATCGGAAATCGAACAATTTACGCACGAGGCAGTAAGAAACGGACAATGCGTTTTGCGCGGACATTTTTCGGCGGAAAAACTGCGTGGCTGGAACGAGGAATTTAAACCGTTGCTCGCAGCGCACGTCGAACGCGAACGCGGAAACGAAAATCGCGGTTCGCATCGTTATTACGTTACTTTACCGTTTATAAAACCATTTGCCGATGAGGAAATTTTCGCTGACCCAGACGTTTTGGCGATTGTCGAAAATCTGGTCGGGAAAGATTTTGTGATGTGCCAACTGGCAACCGACACGCCGCTCAGAGGTTCGGATTATCAGGATTTACACCGCGACGCGCCGCCGCTTTTTCCCGAATTGAAAACCGAAACGCCGTCGTTCCAGCTTGCCGTTAATTTTCCGCTGGTTGACGTAACCGAAGAAAACGGCGCGTTTGAAACGACTTTTGGAATGCATTTGATGAAAAAAGAAGAAGGTTTGCGGCGAATCGAAACAAGGGAAATCGAAATCAAGCCGCTTTTGATGAACATCGGTGATTTGATGATTCGGGACGTGCGGGCGATTCATCGCGGAACGCCGAATAAAACCGACGAGCCGCGCCCGATGTGCGTTATCGGCTACAGTCGCCGCTGGATGTTTCGACCGGAAGTTTCCGTGCGCGTTCCACGCGAAACATGGGAAAATCTGTCGGAAAAAGCGAAACATCTTTTGCGGTTTAACCCGCGCGTCGAATCGCTCGACGAGGTTGATACGGCGGAAGTTTATCAATCGTTTGCTTATTAGAATTAAGTTGGAAAACGAAGCCAAACAGTCGGAAAGAGCAATTAAGAAACGCCAATAGGATTCGTTAATTTTTGCTATTCTACTTCAAGCAAAATACTCCAACCGAAAAGTTTTTACCCTGCAAATCTTTAGCCGCCAAAAAGCTGAATTCCAAATAAATCGAGCAATTGTCCACCGAGCATCGCAGGTGATAGCCCGCGCCGTTACGAACCGCCTGCGGATTGCCGCGCAAAAATTCGACATACTTCCAATCGTAAAGTCCGTGTTCCGCCACGTGATTATAAAGTCCGAAACTGATGCGCCGCAGAATAGCGTTACCACTGGCGTCGGCGGCTTTCAACTGCAATTGACCGTCGACTTCTTCAAGCTGCAAATCGTTTGCTCTGACGGCGCGGCGATTTTGCAAATCAAGCACTAGAGCGTCCAGAATCTGATGCCGGAGTAAAACATAATCTTTGCTCGGTTCGAGCAGAACCTCGCTCGCCTGTGCGAGGTCGGCGACTTTTATTTGTCTTTTTCTCCAATCAATTGATCGAACTGCCTTCCACGGCAGTCGCATAGACTTCTTGTTCGATTCATAAAACAGATATGTAACCGGCGGATAATCGCTGTCGAGGAGAGCTACGGACAAATCGGTTAATCTTGCACACTCGCCGTTTTCGTCGCATACTTCAAAACGACTCAATTTTGAAAGCATTACCATAAAATAAAATTTTTTTATTCCCGATTGTATTCGACCTGATTATTCAAGTCTGTTAAAGATGAAACTGTTTGATTACAAGATAATAAATGCCAACCAGCATAATAATATACATCAAAAAGCCCTCGAAAATTAATAATTTATTTCGTCGTCCGAAAATTAGCAGTAAAACTGAAGGTGCAATTTATAAAAAACCAAAGATTACGCATTGGTTTCAGCCGCACGGCTATTTGTCGGCGCCCCAATTGATGAAATTTTTATTTGAATTTTGCTTAAGCGACTTGATGCAGGAGTGCGCGTGCCTACGCGCGTTTCGAGGATTGAAAATTCTTTTATACCCGGAAAATCTAGAATAGTTTGAATTTTATGGTTAAGTATTTCTTAGGATTCTGGCGAAAGTCGTAAATCAGTTTGGTGCCTTCTGTAGTAATTTGGTTGATGTTTGAGGTAGTTTGATTGACGTTGTTGTAGAGCGTCTCATCGGTTAGGAGTTTACCGATTGTGCCTCTTCCGTTCTGAGCGTCGCCGAGCAGGGAATTAAATTTTTCGGTGGTGTTATTTAAGTTTGTAATCGTAGAACGCGCATCATTATAAAGCTGCTCGTCTTTGAGGAATTTTCCGGCAGTGCCTCTGCCGGCGTTCAAATCGGCGGTTATGTTTTTGAAATCGTCGGCAATTCCGTTGATTTTCGCCGCCGAAACTCGAAGGTCGGCAATTGCGGCGCGCGTGTCGTTATAAAGTTCCTCGTTTGAAAGCAATTTACCGGCAGTTCCGCGCCCGGCGCGCAAATCGTTAGAAATCAATTCGAGTTTTGAAACCGTGCGGTTCAGACTGTCGTAAAGCTGCGGGTCATTGAGCAGTTTCCCGGCGCTGCCGCGTCCGCTGTTTACTTTATCAATTGTAGTTTGAAGTCTAAGCATTGTGGAGCGGGTTTCGGCAACTGTTGTATCGAGATTTCTGTAAAGCGAATCGTCATTGACTATCCGCCCGAGCGTTCCCTCGCCGTTGTTAGCTTTCGTGAGGATTTCATTGGCGGGAGCAGCAATTTTGTTAATTTGTTGAAGCACTTCGTTGCCTGTTTCAGTCAGCTTTTCGATAGACATCGCCGAGGCGGTTTCGAGAACGTGATTCTCTGAAGTTGTAGCGCCTTTTGAAGTTCCGGGTGTAATGTTGATAAACTTATCATTAGCCAAAAGTGAAGTTGCCGCCATTTCTGCCGTCGAATCGGTGCGGATTCTTTCCGTAATCGGTTGACCGTCAAGTTTCTGGTCAACGGTCAGCAAAGCCTCGACTCTGGCATGATCGGGACTGTCTGAGGGAAGCAGCGTAACTTTTTCGACTTTTCCGATATGCACGCCCGCAAGTTCAACTTCAGCGCCTTCGCGCAACCCGTCGGCTTCTGGAAATCGAGCCTTCAGATGCAGTTTTTTCTCAAACGGGTTCAGATCGCCGGTCGAATTTAGAATTAAAAATCCTAATATGCCCAGCCCGAGAAGAACGAAAATCCCAACGCGCAATTGGCTAAAGCCTAAATTTCTTTGAGTTTGTGGCATAAATCGATTGTTGATTTTAGATTTCCGATTTTGGATTTAAGATGCAAAAATTAAATTTTGAACCGGAAATCTACAACCTTAAATCTTGATGAATACGATTTCGTCTTTGAAACCTGGAACTCGAATCTTAAATTGCTCTACCGCGCACGAATGTCTGGATATACGGGTCTTCACTGACGAAAAATTCCTCGTCCTTGCCGGTGAAAATTATTTTCCCTTGTTTGAGCATAACAATTTCCGTATTTATCAAGCACAGGTTTTCGCCTTCCATTTCAAATACGACTTGACCGTTTTCATCTACGGTGGCAAATTCGGAAGAAAGGTATTCAAGATTTTTTAACTCGTGCGTTACGAAAATTGATGAAACGTCCTGGATGTCGCGCAGCTTTATCGCCAGCTCGCAGATTGTGCGCGCCGTCGGCGGATCAAGTCCTGCGGTCGGCTCGTCAAACAACACAATCGGCGGGTCACCTACCAGTGCGCGGGCAATTCCGACGCGCCGCAGCATTCCGCCGGAAAGCTCAGCCGGCATTTTGTCAATCGCATCTTCCAAATCTACGAATTGGAGCATCCGGCGCACTTCGTGTTCTACTTCTTCCTCGGGTTTTCCCTGTTCGTGCAGCCGGTAAGCAACGTTATCATAAACCGAAAGCGAATCAAACAGCGCGCCTTCCTGAAAAACCATACCGATTTTCTTGCGAATACTCATCATCTCGACTTCGTTGTAACCGGTAATATCTTCGCCGTCTATAAAAATTTGACCCGAATCCGGCTTTAGAAGTCCCAGAATAAGGCGAATGGTAGTTGATTTTCCGCCGCCGCTACGACCCAAAATAATTTTTGTTTCACCGCGCCGGACGACAAAACTTACGCTGTCGAGAACTTTTTTATCGTCAAACGATAAATGAACGTCTCGAAATTCTATCGCCGGAGTGATACGTTCCGGTTCATCGACGGCATCTTCTAAATCAGTCGGTTCTAGTTCCTGCTCGATGTTTTCATCGGTCGAAACAGTTTCGGCGTCGGTTTGTGAGAGCATAAATGTATAAAAAGATTATATAGGTTAAATGTATTTTATGTCGAGAATTGTATTAATTGCGCGCGAGAGGAAAAAGTCGAAGATAATAACCCAAATCGAAGCCAGCACAACCGAATTAGTCGTCGAGCGTCCGACGCCGACCGTACCGCCATCTGTAGTCAAACCTTTATAACAGGAGATGCTGCCGATTATTAAACCGAAAAATAACGGTTTGATGATTCCGCCGATAATATCCGCAGCCGATATGCCGGAACGAACCGACGTAATATAAGCGTTATAATCCATATTAAAGATAGCGGTAGAGACTAGTCCGCCGCCGATAATTCCAAAAATATCTGCGGCAACGGTCAAAAAGGGAAGCATAAGAATAAGAGCGATTAGTCGCGGCGCGACGAGTTTTCGTGTCGGGTCTGTGCCGAGCGAACGCATTGCGTCGATTTGCTGCGACACGACCATCGAACCGAGTTCGGCTGAAATCGCCGAGCCGATGCGTCCCGAAACCATCAAAGCCGTTAAAACCGGACCGAGTTCGCGGATAAGCGAAGTTGCAACCGTGCGCCCGACCGTGCTTTGAATCGAATAATATTGAAACGTCGGATAAGTTTGCAGTATCAAAACGCCGCCCGTGAAAAATCCTGTCAGCAAAACAATCGGAAGTGAACCGACGCCGATAATATCCATCTGCCTTATCAAATCCACTAAATAGTGAGGTTTTTTAAAGACGCCCAAAAAAGCGGAAATTATCAGATTGGTTATTTCCTGCAGTTCAAAAATAAATTTTTTGAATGAATCCATGCTTGAATTTTCTATCAATACGCTTTTAGAAGGTTACAACGAACGGCGAAAAACGACAAATAAAAAAGCCGACTTCAAAAAACCGGCTCGAAATAAATAAATTATAAATCGGAAAAAATCAATTGACCGGAGGCGGCGTTCGCCGGCGATTATTAAATCTGCGATTCGGTGCATTCAGCGGGCGATTTTGATTTCGACGCTTATCCAAGGTTTCGGCAAATTGCCGGCTGATTCCGCGAAATCTGGTAAGTTGTTCGGCAGTTAAAATTCGGCGAATGGCGAGTTCGGTCAGCGAGCGGATTTTGATGACTTCTGCTTGCGCCGTTTGAACTTCTTTCATTCGTATCTGGATTTCAGTTTCGTCAACGTTGTCAGCGTAAATTGCTTCGTCGAGACTTCGGTTGGCTGCACGCAGACGTTGTTGCGCCTCGCGCAAAGCAGGTTTTTTATCCATATTTATGCGACGAAACTGTTGCATCTGGTCTTGAGTCAATCCGAGTACATCCAACAATTTCGGGCGTTGCTTTTGCGTATCCTTCCGGGCGAGAGCGTCCGCCGGCGCAGATAGCGTTTCGTCTTGCGCTTTGACCGTTGAAAAGGTAAAAATCATTGCTAATACTACAAAAATAAATTTGAACAAATTAATTTTCTTCATTCTTCTAACCTCAAAAACTATTTTCCACCGACTTCTTCAAGTAAATCTGCCAAATGCAGCGTTTCTTCTTCCTCTTCTTCAATATTATTTAGTGTCGGGGTTCGGCGGGCTTTCGTCGGCGCATTTGCTGCGACATAACTGGAAACGTCTATCTTGCGAACAATCGGCAAATTTTTTGTATTCTTTGCAGCAAGTTCCGCTCGTGAGGCAATTCGCCTATCGGATGAAACTTTTACAACCGAAGAACGTTTTGCCGCTTGCTGCAAATTTTTTGGCGAAAACTCATGAACGTTTATGACATTTGGAGAAGAGGATTTTTGTTGCGAATTTATATTCGTACTATTATTTGAATTGGTTTCAGATGCAATTTCGATTTTATTTACCGACTCTGGCGAAACACTTGTTTGCGTAAAGTTTTTGTTGTCACCTTCAGCCATTTGTTTATCACCTGAAAAATTGTGATTAACCGCGAACAAACCGACACAAATCGTCACTAATAACAAAGCCGATGCCGTCGCCCAAACCGGAGAAACAGTGAAAAATTCTCGTAATTTGCCAATCCACGATTGTGTTTTGTTTGAAACGGAAACGCGGAGCGGCAACTTTTCGCATTCGTTATTTGGAATTTCGATTTTTGGAATTTCAAGCTGGAAAAATTCCTCGCGCTGCCAATCGAGAATTGAAGAACGAACAATACCAAAGCCGGTTATTTCATCGGCGCAAACCGCGCAGGTTCTCAAATGTTTTTCAACTGCGGCTTTTCCCGAAACGTCAATTTCATCGTAAAGATAAGAAATTGTCTGCTCGGCAAAGGAACAGGATGAATTTAGATGATTGTTATCGAACATAACTTTTTTCCAAAACAATTTAAATTACTTCCAAAGGCGTTCTTTCCAACTTCATCCGAAGTTGTTTAAGAGCCGTATAAACGCGACTTTTAACCGTGCTTAAAGGCAATTCGAGCGTGTCGGCGATTTCCTGAAAAGTCATCTCGTCAAATTCCTTCATCACAATTACCTGCCTCAAATCGGCGGGCAGCGAACTGACCGCCTGTCGAATAACTTTTAGTCTTTCATTTTGCTCGGTCGTCCGCGCCGGCGAATGTCGCGCCGGCGCGACAAAAACTTTTTCTTCGGCGTTTGTTTCATCGTCCAAAAAACTTTCCGAACGAGTTTTCGCGCGCCTTTTGGTTGTCAAACACTGGTTGACCGCAATCCGGTGAAGCCAGGACGAAACCTTTGCTTCGCCGCGAAAATTTTTCAAATTCCGATAAGCTGCGATAAACGTTTCCTGCGCCGCATCTCGCGCTTCGTCTTCGCGTCCGAGCATACCAAAACAGAGAGCAAAAATCTTGCGCTCCCATCTTTTAATGATTTCGCCGAAAGCCTCGGAATTTTCATTGACAGCCTGTTCGACTAATTGCTCATCGGTTAAGTTAGTTGCCATTACTCGTGTTTTCCGCTTTGCTCTGCACGAGAAGTTTATCAAACGCGCCTCTGAGCGCAAAAGATTTTCACGTTCGGCTTTTTAGACGCCTGAAATTTATAAAAAGTCTAAAAATAAAATGGCAAGCTATGAAATAGACTTGCCATTTTTAATAATAAATTTGGTGGGTCGTGCAGGTATCGAACCTGCGACCCGCGGATTAAGAGTCCGCTGCTCTACCAACTGAGCTAACGACCCAAATTAACGAATCGGATTATAACAATTTCGCAAAACGATGTCCAAAGAACGCAAATATGCAAAAGTTTTAATAATTCCCGTTCGTAATTTGGAAAAAGTCTTAATAACGGTGAAAATAAACGAAAGATGAAAGAATGCCCAAAATGTGAAAGTTGTTTTGCAGACGAAGTGAATTTCTGCCCGCACGACAAGACGCAGACTCGCTCGACTTTGCCGGGAAGCCAGTTGCTCGCAAAGCGTTATTTTCTCGAAAAGCGGCTCGGGCGCGGAGCGATGGGACAGGTTTATCTGGCAAGAGACGAAAATCTCGGAACACGCAAAGTTGCTGTCAAAACTATTCGTCAGGACGTTTTAAACAGCGACGATTTGCAGGAAGGCGAAGCGATTGCGCGGTTTGAACGCGAAGCAAGAGCGGCGGCTTCGATTCATCATCCGCACGTCGTGGATGTTACCGATTTCGGGGAGTCAGCGGAAGGCGTCTTTTTCCTTGTGATGGAATACGTTGAAGGCGAAACTTTGCATAAACTTTTGCGGCGCGAAGGAACGCTTTCCGTAAAACGCGCCGTAAAATTGTTAAGTCAAATCGCCGAGGGCGTAGAAGCTGCACACAGAGCCGGAGTTCTGCACCGAGATTTGAAGCCCGCCAATATTTTTATAATGCGGACAGGCAAAGGTGATGATGACGGATTTATAAAGGTCGGCGATTTCGGTTTGGCGAAGATAGTTAATCAAACCGTAACGGACGCCGCCTCAAATGCCACACCGTCGTCGCGCGGAATCGTCGGCACGCCGGAGTTTATGTCGCCCGAACAGATGCAGCCGGAACTCGGCGTTGACGTTCGCACGGATGTTTACGCGCTCGGAACGATTGCTTATTTAATGCTCGGCGGGCGAACGCCTTTTACCGGCGACTTGATGCAGCTTGTGATGCAGAAAGTTATGCACCCCGCGCCACCACTTTCAAATTTGCGCTCCGACATTCCGAAAGCGGTCGAACAAGCCATAATGCGCGCTTTGGAAATTGATCCGAACAAACGTCCGGCAACAGTCTCAGAATGGATTTCCAATCTTGAAACATCGGCGGAAAATGTCGAAGACAAAACAAATATCGGAATTTCCAGACTCGTAATTTTAGCTCCCGTCGGCGCGGAAGTTTATGTCGATGATGAAAGAAAAGGAAGCGTTGGTGGTTCGGGAAGATTGGTTTTGTCAACCGTTCCGGCGGGTCGCCACGTTTTGCGAGTTTCCAAAACGGGCGAAAAAGACGACGAGCGCCTCATCGAAGTGCGCGAAGGCGCGGACGAACAAGTAATTCAAGCACAGCTAAAATCTCTGCAAAATTTAAACGGACAAATTTCATCTTCGCAGACGGGAAGCGACGGTGCGGCGCAATCAACTCTGATACCCGAAATTGTCGCCTGTACAAACTGCGGCGCTCGTTTCGCGGAAGGCGTCAAGTTTTGCGGTCGCTGCGGCAATCGTTACTTCACGCCGGTCGGCGATACCGAAAACGGACGTAAAATTATGTGTCCGAATTGCTCGATTTCGGTATCGCCTTTTTCAAAGTTTTGCGGACGTTGCGGATTTAAGCTTGAGCCGTCGGCAGTTCCGGCTTCCGTTCAAACAAATAATTATTCCGCAAACACGCTGCCGAATTCAGTCCGAAGCGTCGAAAAAATCTGCCCGCGCTGCCAAATCGCTTATCCGCCGAATATAAAGTTTTGCGGTCGTTGCGGCACGAGTTTAAGTTAATTTTGTAAGCAAGCCTGCATTTCCGAACAAAAAAAAGCTTATAATACATAAAAAGATTATTGTTTTTAGGGCTTTGAAAAATCTATAGTAAAAATTACAAATTGGAAGAAAATTTCCTTCATTCGTAATTCGTAATCTGAAAATCGTAATTGAATAAACTGATGCGAGTAACACTTCGCGTAATTGCCGGACCGCAGACGGGACGCTCGTTCACGTTTGAGCAGCACGAAACTTTTATGATTGGTCGCAGCGAGGATGCCCGGTTCTGCCTGCCGCACGACCGATTTTTTTCGCGCCATCATTGTCTGCTGGAAATCGCGCCGCCGCAATGTTTTTTGCGCGATTTAGCATCGACAAACGGAACATACATCAACGGCATTCGGGTCGAGACGGCTCACCTGAACAGCGGCGACCAAATTCAGGGCGGCGAAACCGTTTTGAGGGTCGAAGTTACGACCGAACCTGTTCGAAAAATTTCTCAAACTTCTGCAAATATTCAAGAAAAACTTCCGTCAACCGTAACTGTTCGATGTTTAAATTGCGCTGTTCAATCAACAGCCGAAGCCTCGCAGCCCGGCGATAAACTTTCATTTCTGTGCGAGGATTGCCGCGAAAAATTAAAACAAAATCCACAGCCAATTCCCGGTTATCAAATGATTCGCCAACTCGGACGAGGGGGAATGGGCAGCGTAATGCTGGCGCGTTCCGAAAAAGACGGGCGCGCGGCGGCGATAAAAACTCTTTTGCCGGAAGTCGCTGTAAGTGAAAAATCTCTAAAACGCTTTATGCGAGAAATTGAAGTTTCGGCAAGTCTTCGACATCCGCACATCGTCAGCTACATTGAACACGCAACATATAACGGAACGGTTTATCTGGTTTCGGAATTTGTCGGCGGAATGGATGCCTCAAAATTAGTAAAAGCGCGCGGCGGAAAATTAGATTACAGGGAAGTCGTTCAAATTGCAGAGCAAACGCTCGACGCGCTCAATTTCGCTCATTTGCGCGGTTTTGTTCACCGCGACATCAAGGAACAAAACATTTTGGTCGAAGGCAGTTTTCCGAATTACAACGCGAAGTTAACTGATTTCGGATTGGCAAAAAGTTTCAGAGAAACCGGAATGAGCGGCGTCACGATGGTCGGCGACGTTGCGGGAACCATTGCTTATATGCCGCCCGAACAGGTTCGAGACTTTAAAGATGTTCGCCCGCCGTCGGATATTTACGCGCTCGGTATGACAGCTTACAGTCTGCTGACCGGCGCGCACGCTCTCGATATCAAACCGGGTGCTGGCATTTCCGAAACAATCAAAGCAATTTTTGAAAAACCGATAATAGCGATTTCCCAGCGCGTTTCCGAAGTTCCAAACCGTGTTTCCGGTGTGATTGAAAAAGCTCTGGCAAAAGAAGTCGAAAACCGCTGGCATACAGCCGGTGAGATGCGCCGAGCATTGTTGCAGTCAATTGATTGAGATTTTCGATCGCCGGACAAATCAACCTAACTGTAATAGAAACCAAATCATCAGGGAATCTTCTTTAAAATAAACTTAATTTTAGCAGCAAATTTATAAAGTTCAAAATTTTGCGGGTCGTCATGCGCGTCTTTAATTCCGGCATCAATCGCTGAATGATATGCCGGAACTAACCACGTTCCACGCCGCAAACTTGCGCAAATGTAGAGCAATGCAAGCCGTTCGTATTGACCGTCGGTAAAACCGGGAAGCGGCGCAATCAAATCGTTTTCCGTGTTCAGGTTAGTTGCATCACGGCGTCGCGGCTGAACCAGTTCGATATGAAGCTGCAAACCTTTCCCCTTGCCTTTTAAGACATCGCGCGCGAACTTTGTTCCCCAACCTTTTTTTACCGTCTCTCTGAAATCAGCAATCGTAACTGATTCACCCAGACGATTGACGAAAACGTGCGCGACAGGTTGTTTAAACCAGACGAATAAATTATTACCCGACCATTCCGGGTTTGTATCAAAATCCGGTGGAAAAGATTGGTCATTTAAATAAGGAGAAGATGTATCGTGGATTAAAAAATACAAAGCTGATATTTTTTTACCATTTGGTAGAAATGCGTCTGATAACGACTGGTTTAGCGGACCTCCGATGTTTGTTTCGTCAATTTTTTCGCTTTGTAAGTATTTGCGTAAATTTTCTTTTTTTATTTTAACTTTTTTGCCGATTAAGTTCTCGAGTGGTTTCGGCAGTTTTTTGATTTCTTCGCCTAGAACGCCGCCGATTTTATTTGGTCGCAGCAGGCAGTACGCTTGTTCGACGGGTTTGCCGATAAACTGCAAAGTTTTTTCATTATAGCGGCAAGGTTTGTTTTGAGCGCGGAGTTTCTGCGGCGGGTATAATAGAACAAATATAAAAAACAAGAAAAAGAATTTTTCGCGAGAGAATTTGCATTCTAAATCTCGAAATTCAAATTTTAGATTTTGAATTTTGGTTTTTGGATTCATACCGTTCTCGTAACTTTTGTCAGCGAGCGTGGCGTATCTGGGTTGATGCCTTTTGCTTCGGATAAAAACGCGGCGAAAAGCTGCGCGGGAATGACAAACGGAATCGGTGACAAAAATTCGTCTATACTATTTGGCAGAGTGAGCGCGCGCGAACTTAAGGCGGTAATTTCATCATCGTTTGTGATGGAAAAGCTATCGGCATTGAGTTCTCGGAGGCGTTTGAGTAAATCAATGCTGCCACTGCGCGTTACGCCTTGCGGCGCGAATAAAATTACGGGAAAACGACGTTCGACCAGTGCCAGCGGTCCGTGAAAAAAATCGGCTGACGAAAATCTTTCCGCCACGACGTAGCAAGTTTCCATCAATTTCAGCGCCAATTCATAAGAATTTCCGTAATTCATTCCTCGCCCGACGACGACGCAGTTTTCCATAAAAACATAACGCTCGACTAGAGTTTTGATTTCGTTTTTTAATTCCAAGGCTTGCGCGGCAAATTCGGGAATAATTTCAAAAGCGATTTTTTTATCCGACAAAGCGTTTGCCAGCATATAAAAATAAAGCATTTGTCCGGTATAGGTTTTCGTCGCGGCGACGGATTTTTCTCGTCCGGCGTAAATTAAAAACGTTTCATCCGCAATTTTTGTCATTGCGGATTCGGCTTCGTTTGTTATGGCAATTGTAAACGCGCCGGAATTCTTCGCGCTCTCCAAAACCTGATTAATGTCTGCTCCTTCACCGGATTGCGAAACCCCGACGACGAGGGCGCGGTTTAACTTCAATTTTGCATCGTAGAGCGTATAGACGGACGGCGCGGCAAGCGAAACCGGTATTCCGGTTGTAACTTCCAACAGATAACGCCCGAAAAGCGCGGCGTTATCAGAGCTTCCGCGCGCGACAAGAACAATCAAATCAATGTCTTTTGTGCGCAGAAATTCGCCGACTCGTTCAACTTTTAATCGTGCGGTTTGAATAGTTTTTTCCAGAACTTCCGGCTGTTCGGAAATTTCCCGCAGCATCAGAGACATAAATTTTTGTACCCGGTTACCTTTTCTTTTTTGAAAAATAACTGATTAATCCGCCGAGTATTCCGCCGAAAATCATTTTTCCGTAGGTTCTTTCACCTGATGACGCAACAACGGTTTCGGTTTTATTGCCGGATGCGGCTTTCGATTTTTCCGAAGACTTTGCTTTTCCGTTTGAACCGTTAGTCGCGCTATTTGATTTATCCGTTTCCTGATGAGTTGAGGCTGTTCCTTCGGCATTGTTTCTCAATTCTTCGTTTTCCGCCTCGCTCGGGCGACTTTCTTTGGTGTATCCGCCTTTGGAAAATTCATCCAAAATGGCGTTTATCACGCCGCCAACGATGATTGCCAGCGCCGTTATATAAAGCCACAACATAAGGATAATAATCGCGCCGAGCGAACCGTAAGTTTTTGCGTAAGAATCAAAATAATGCAGGTAAAGACGAAAACCGAGCGAAGCCAAAACCCACAAAACGATAGAAACAACTGCGCCGGGCGTTATCCAATGCCACTCGAACGGAACATGATTCGGAACAAAACTGTAAAGCAATGCAAAGGTCAGCATCAAAACGACGCCGACGACGATAAACGAAAGAATTTGCAGAAAAAGCGGTGAAGGAATCGGCAAACTCATAGAGCCTAAAACAAAAGATAGAAACTGCGAACCGTAAAAAATAATACCGAGCGCGACGGAAATCAACAGTGCGATTCCGAGCGTCAAAACAAGCGAAGAAAGTTTTCGTTTCCAATAGGCGCGCGTTTCTTCCAATTTATAAACGGAATTTAAGGCGGTTCGCACGCTGTCAATCCCGGCGGAAGCCGACCACAAAGCGACGGCAAATCCGAGAGTTAATTTTCCGCCCGAACTGCCCTGGACGACTTCGGTCAGCGTCTTTTCGACTAGTTCGAGCGCCGAACCCGGCATAATCTGTCGCAAATAAACAAAAAGTTCGTGCCGCAAGTCGTCTGACTTTTCTATGACAAGTCCGAAGATGCTGACCAAAAACAACAAAAGCGGAAACAACGCGAACATAAAATAAAATCCGACCTGCGCCGCGCTGCTGAAAATGTCTTCGTCAAACGCCTTTTCGTAAAGGCGCGTAAAAAATTGTTTGGGTGCGAATTTCATAATCGTTTATTCACAATGGGTTTAATACCCCGACAGCTTGCTGCGGGGTAGTTTATTTTGAAGTAAACTTCTGATAATGTCGAAAAAACCTTTTGTTTATTTGATAAAAATCACATATTAACACAAGCAAAAGATTTACATTATATTAGAAAATACTTTAGAAAACACATAGCAATATAAATTTAGATTGTATCGGAAGTTTCTTAAAATTTATCCAAAAGAGCGTTTTAATACGGATTTATGTTGGTTTTTCGCTTCTAAAACCTGTTTGAGTTCGTAGATTTTCATCAAGGCTTCCACCGGCGAAAGGCTGTCGGTATCAATTTCGTTTAATGAGCGCTCGATTTCGCTGAATTCTTCGTTCTTATTTGAAAAGTTAATTTCGTTCGAGTTTTCAGTTTCATATTCGGCAAGCAATTGCTCTGCGCGGCGCACGACCGGTTTTGGAAGTCCAGCCAGTTTGGAAACGTAAACGCCGTAACTTTTCATCGCAATTCCTTTGGCGATTTTATATTCAAAAGTTAGTTTTTCACCGTTTTCTTTAATAATAAAATAGTAATTTTCAAGTTTCGTCAGTAAATCTTCCAGTTCGGAAAGCTCGTGGTAATGCGTGGCGAAAAGCGTTCTTGATTTTAGTTTCGGGTGATTGTGTATAAATTCCAGAACAGAGCGCGCAACCGCCAAACCGTCGTATGTAGAAGTTCCGCGTCCCAATTCATCGAGCAAAATCAAGCTGTTCGGCGTAGCGTGATGCAGAATTTCGGCGGTTTCAATCATTTCCGTCATAAAGGTTGATTCACCGCTTCCGATTCGGTCGTAAAGACCGATGCGCGTGAAAATTCTGTCGCAAATTCCGACAACCGCTTCATCCGCCGGAACAAAACTACCGATTTGCGCGAGCAGAACGATTAGAGCGACCTGTCGCAGATAAGTTGATTTGCCGGAAGCGTTCGGTCCCGTAATCAAAGCGATTTGCGGCGCGCCGTTGCCGCCCAAAGCCGTGTCGTTGGCAACGAATTCAGTTTGATTTTCGGCTAAAATTTTTTCGACGACGGCGTGACGACCGTTTTTTACGCGCAGCAGGGAAGTTTCATTAACCTGCGGGCGGACATAGTTTAATTCGTCGGCAACGTCAGCCAGCGCGCAGACTGTGTCGAGAAAAGCGACTGATGAAGCAGCAAGCAATGTTTCGGTACGGTGCTTGCCGACCTCGAAACAAATCCGGCGGAAAAGATTTTTTTCAAGTTCAACGATGCGTTCGCGCGCGTGAACGACTATTGATTCGTGTTCTTTTAGTTCTAAGGTTATAAATCTTTCCGCCGGAACGAGCGTTTGTTTTCTGGTGTAATCTGCCGGAACCAGATGTAGATTAGGTTTGGTAACTTCGATGTAGTAACCGAAAACTTTATTAAACCCGACGCGCAAACTTTTGATGCCCGTCCGTTTTCGCTCGCGTTTTTCGAGTTCCGCCAAAAAGCCTCTGCCGCCGCGCAAAACTTCGCGCAGATTGTCGAGTTCTTCGGAGAATCCTTCACGGATAAAGCCAATTTGTTCGTTGTAACGAGAGGGAAGTTCATCTGAAATTCCGGTGTCGATTAAATTTATGATTTCTTTGCATTCCGGCAGATGAACGAGAAGCTGTCCGAAACGAACAGCTTCTTTCTGCAGAATTTTCTTGATTTGCGGAATAAGTTTCAAGCTGTTGCTGAACATGCGAAGTTCGTAAGCCGAAATATAATTAGCTCTGGCGCGGCTCGAAAGTCTTTCCAAATCTTTTATACCGGACAAAATTATCCGCAGATTTTCGCGCGCTTCACCATTTTCCTTAAACCACGCAACGTTTTCCTGACGACGAAAAATTTCCGCAACATCGAGAAGGGGTTGTCGCAGCCAATTTCTTAAAAGCCTTCCGCCCATCGAAGTTTTTGTACGGTCAAAAACAGACAAAAGACTTGCGCCCGAAGCGCTCTCGAAAATTTCCAGACTTCGAACGGTGTTCCCGTCCAGGCGCATAAATGAACTGAAATCGTAGCTGGTCAAACGGTTTAATTGTTCGGCTGTTCCGCCCTGCGTTTGTCGCAAGTAACTAATCAAGGCACCAGCCGCCGAAGTTGCAAGCGGCAAGTTTTCCAAGCCAAACGGCTGCAAAGTTGCGGCGTTGAAATGTTGGAGAAGAGATTTTCGGGCAGTTTCCGGCGCAAAAACTTCGCTCTCCAACTTTGTCACGAATTCCGGCAAATCTTTATTACTGAAGCTCTCCTTCTGCGTTTCGGCAATGATAATTTCCGCCGGAGAAAGACGGTTTAACTCGGACAATGCATCCCTGTTATCAACTTCGGTTGCGGCAAAATCGCCGGTTGTGATGTCGGCATAAGCAATGCCGGCACGTTGCCCGTCGCTGAAAAACGATACAAGATAATTATTCGATTTGCTGTCGAGAAGCTGAGGTTCGATAACCGTTCCAGCCGTAACGACGCGGACAACCTCGCGTTGAATCAGCTTTTTTCCGTCTTTGCCTTTGACCGGAAACGCGCTCGTCTGTTCGCAAATTGCCACACGATGCCCGCGCGAGATCAAGGTTGCAAGATGGCGTTCGAGAACGTAATGCGGAACTCCTGCGAGCGGAACTCGCTCGTCTTTGCCGATTAATTTTGATGTCAGAGCAATGTCCAGTTCGCGCGACAAAAGTTTTGCGTCTTCGTCAAAGGCTTCGTAAAAATCGCCCAGACGAAAAAGCAAAATCGCGTCTTTGTGCTTGGCTTTTATTTCGAGATATTGTCGCCGAATCGGTGTTTCCGTCTTCATTTTGGAAATTTATTTTAACAGAAATTCTTTAATTATTTCAGCGATATTGGCAAGGTTTCGGTGAACTTGTCTGATTTGTTCAAAAGTCAAAATCGTAACCGTCTTTTCGATGTCATGGAACTCGCGCGACAGAGATTTTACGGCGCGATTTAAGTCTTTTTCGGTTGATAAAATTAGAAAAGGCTTAGTCCGCTGGTTTTGGTAAGCGCGTTTTAGTTTTGCAAAAGCAGAATCAATATTACCTTTGCTCTGAACTTCAAAGATGTGAGAAATTCTTTGACTCGCAGGCGTTTCGCGCCAAATGACATCGTAAAATTCAAATTCCAAAGCCGCGTAAAACCCTAAACTTATTCCGATATCAACAAGCATTTCTTGAATGTCCGAATGTGAAGGCTGATTATTTACAGTTTCCGTAAGGGCAAAACCTTTTGTCTCCGCTTCGACTTCAGCTTTGCCCTTCTCGGTAACCGTCCAAAAACCGCGCTCGCGCCTTATAAAGTTTTTTTTATCCAAAATTTTACCGGTTTTTTGAACGGAAATTCGCCAACTTTTGTTTGTGTTATTTTTAATTTCTGAAAATTCTTTTTCCGATATAGTTGGAAAATAAGCAGCCAAGCGTGGGTATAGAAAACGCAAATTATCGCTGCCGCCGGTGGCGACAAGCTCCTGCAAAACAGGCATTTCGATTGCAGATGTCTTTGGGAAAGGCACGTTTTTAAATTATTTTTTCAAAACCGCCAAAATTTTCAGTAACTATTTCTTCTTTAAGTTTGTCTAAAATTTCGGTTAATGTTCCGGCTAAATTTTCGGTCATCTTCTTCGGCGCAAAGTCTTTATCAACTTCAATCAACTGAATTCTTCCGATTTTAGCAAAAATTTCCGGTTTGAATTCATTTAGAAACTCATACCGGATTGCGATTGGAATAATTTGAACTTTTCGAACCTTTTCAATTATTTTTGACAAACCGTTATAAAAATAAATTGGTCGTTGGTCATTCGGCAAAGTTTTGCCCTGCGGAAAAATCCAAATTGTTCTGGACGGGATTTCTTCCAGAATCTCGACAGCGTAATTAATAGTTTTTATCGCTTCGCGCGGATTTTCCCTGTTAACAGAAAATGCTCCGAGAAGGCGAAACAGAAACAATCTTTTCAATTGTCTTTCTTCCATCACTATAAAACCGTCGAGATTTGCCTTCCGTGAAATCTCGAAAGCAACCAGCCCATCCCACCAAGAGGAATGATTCGCATAAATCACAAGCGGGATTTGCAAATTTAGTTTGTTAAATTCTGATAAACCTAAAACTTGAAAAGAATGAAAACGTCGTTTGATTAGGTTTCGATTATAAATCGAAAAAAAACGTTTGAACAAGACGCTTTTCTTTGCCGTAAGCATATTATAGTCAACTACTAGAATCAGCCTTCTTAAAGGAATAAAATAACAAAGCTACCGATAATGTTTAATTACAGATTTTTATGACACGTTTGCTTATTCCACAGGTTATTTCATAAGAAATCGTGTTAGTAAGTTGAGCTAATTCCTCAACTTTTATATCTAATGCCCCTTGTTTTCCGATTAGAATTACCTCATAATTAACTTTAACTTTAGGTAAATCTGTTACATCAATAGTTGTCCAATCCATCGAAATTCTACCGACGACAGGCGCAAATGCTCCGTTAATTATCACGCGACCACAATTTGACAGCAAACGATTATAACCGTCATGGTAACCGATTGGAATCGTTGCGATTAAAGAATTTCTTTTAGTTTTGAATGTTCGACCATAGCCTAAAGTTTCTCCTTTTGGAACCTTTTTCAAATAAGCAATTCGTGTAAAAAGTGACATAACAGGTCGAAGTACAGGCTTTTGAACTTCAATGGGAAGAATGTCGCCACTCAAACCATACAAAACACCGCCCAAACGAACCATATTTCCGCGAGAATTTGGATGAACGATTGCACCCGGAGAATTTGCCAAATCATTATAAAGCGGGTGAAATTCATTATTCTCGAAAATTTCTAAGGCATCATAAAAGCGTCTTATCTGCTTATCGGTAAAATCATTTTGCTGCAGGTTCTCTGCAGCGGCAAAATGTGTCATCAAACCTGCAAGACGAAGATTTTTGAATTTTTTAAAACCGCCGACAAAATCTTTTACATCCTCAAAACGAACACCGATTCTGCCCATTCCGGTATCAATTTTTACATGTATTTTGGCGAAAATTCCTTTCTTTTTTGCCAAATAATTAATCCTTTCAGCCATTTCAAGGCTATAAATGACCGGTGATAAATCTTTTTCCAGCAAAAGATCTTCCTGTCCGCTCCAAAAACCACCAAGGCAAATAATCGGTTTTTTAATCCCGCCATTCCGCAGCTCCAAACCCTCTTCAGGCAAGGCGACACCAAAACAATCTACACCAGTATCTTCAAGTTTTTGGGCGCATTTGAGAGCATTATGTCCATAGGCATCGGCTTTTACGACAGCCATATACATTAAATCTTTTCCGACAAAATTTTTGACTGAGTGAAAATTAAAGGCGAGATTATCGAGATTGATTTCTGCCCAAGTTGGACGTATACCGCCAGGCAATAACATAAGGATTTTAAAAAGATTATCAAACCGAGCTGTTAAACTTTGTATTCAGAAGATTAAAACGTTTACTAGAAAATACATTAAGAGTCAATTTACCGACTCTTAATGTATTTTCTAAAGTGGAATATTACCGTGTTTTTTCGGTGGATTAATGTCGCGTTTATTTTGTAGAAGCCTAAGCGCACGAATTAATTTTGGTCGTGTTTGAGAAGGTTCAATAACTTCATCAATAAATCCGCGTTCTGCGGCAATATACGGGTTAGCAAATTTTTCTTCAAATTCGACTACCCTTTCTTTGCGGTAGTGTTCGGCATTTTTTGCTTGAGAAATTTCCTTCCGATAGAGAACACCGACCGCGCCTTCAGCACCCATAACTGCAATTTCGGCGGTTGGGTATGCAAAATTTATATCAGTGCGAATATGTTTTGAAGCCATAACGCAATACGCGCCACCATAAGCCTTGCGCATGATAACAGTAATTTTCGGAACTGTCGCTTCCGCAAAAGCATAAAGAAGTTTAGCGCCGTGCCTGATTATACCGCCGTGTTCCTGATTGACGCCTGGAAGAAAACCCGGAACATCTTCGAAGGTGATGAGCGGAATATTAAAGCAATCACAAAAACGCACAAAACGAGCCGCTTTGACCGAAGCGTCAATATCTAACACACCTGCCAAAAAAGCCGGCTGATTAGCGACAATCCCGACTGAGAAACCGCCGAGACGCGCAAAACCGATTACAATATTCGCCGCGTAATGTTCTTGAATTTCAAAAAAATAATTTTCATCGGCAATAATATGAATAATGTCCCTGATGTCGTAAGGCTGTGTGGAAAGTTCGGGTACAATTGAGTTTAATTTTTCTTCAATCCTACTATCTGTATCATTTGTCGGGACAAAAGGTGGCTTTTCCATATTGTTAGAAGGACAAAAAGAAAGAAGTTCCCGTGTTAAGCGCAGTGCGTGTTCATCAGAATCAGCGGCAAAATGCGCGACGCCCGATTTTGCGTTGTGTGTCATCGCGCCTCCAAGTCCGTCTTTGGTTACCTCTTCGTGCGTAACAGTCTTTATCACATCCGGTCCGGTGATAAACATATAAGAAGTATCCTTGACCATAACGTTAAAATCAGTAATAGCCGGACTGTAAACCGCACCACCAGCGCACGGACCGAGGATGCAACTAATCTGCGGCACGACTCCGCTAGCCAACGTATTTCGCAAAAATATATCGGCATAACCGCCGAGCGAGAGGACTCCTTCTTGAATTCTCGCACCGCCGGAATCGTTCAAACCAACAATTGGCGCGCCTGTCTTTATCGCAAAATCCATCACTTTGCAGATTTTCTCGGCGTGAGTTTCCGACAAAGAACCACCGAAAACAGTAAAATCCTGTGCAAAGATAAAAACCTCGCGCCCGTCAACCAGACCGTGTCCGGTTACAACGCCGTCACCATAGTATTTTTGTTCTCCGAGACCAAAATCGGTCGAGCGGTGAACGACAAATTTGTCGAATTCTTCAAACGAATTATCATCTAAAAAAAAATCAATGCGCTCACGTGCAGTCATTTTTCCGGAAGATTTTTGCTTTTCCAATCTGGCTTTTCCGCCGCCTTCTTCAGCAAGACGTGATTTTTCCTGGAGGAGTTCGAGTTTGTTTATTGGTTTTGATGTCGGATGCATACGGATAAATTTTAACGAGTTTGATAAGTTTTGCAAATTCGTCAAGCGAATGAGGCTGTAGAATTTGAAACAAATGAAAAGTAAATTGCAAAATAATTCAATAAGACATTTTGCTTTGAAATACAAAATTTTGCCGGAGTAAGTTATAAATCCGAAATTTCTATTTCGATTTGGGGCAGAATTTTTTTTCTCAAAGACTGCACAAGAACTTCTGCTTGCCTCAGTTCGCTGCTTGTTTGGATAAAGTTGCCGCGAATTTGCGATAATAAATTCGTAAGACTAATGCGTTCGGCTTCCAGAGTTCGCCGCCGGCTTTCACGGATTTCTTCGGTTTTTGTCGTCCCGACAAAGGCGACGCTGCGGTCAACGCTGTCCGATCTGGACTCTTGTTCGACTTGCGTCAGACGAATTCTCAAGGAAGATTCCTTCTCTGCCAATTCTATCTGAAACTTTTGCAAGATTTCGAGACGCTGTTCCGCACGATTTAATATTTCAAAACCGAGCAGAAGTTTTTGTTGCTTTTCATTGAGTTGAATGCCTTTGTTGAGAGCAGATTGGTCAAGTAAATCTTTGATGCGTTTGTTGAGAGTTTGAAGAGATTTTGAAATCTTTGTAATTTCCGAAGATATATTGTCAATCGAATTTGCCGATGTCGGCGGATTTTGATTTTCAACGATTTTATCCGGTTGAGCATTTTGGGCGAATGCGCCGGATATGCTCAAAGTCAAAATGGTTATAAACAGAAAAACAGCTTGCTTCATATTGATTTCTCCTTTTGGTTACGATAACACGCTTTTATACATCATTTGTTTTGGTTTTAGAAATTAAAAGCAAAATGTTTTCAAACGACAAAAAGAATGCAAAGCAATAAAAGATAAACAAATTCCCGGACGTAGCGGAAGATAAAGTTGTCTTTAGAGAAGCGCGCGTCAGTTTGATTTGGTGAGTAACAAGTTTCGTTTTAAAAGGATGGGCTTGACGCGCAAATTTCTTCGAAGACGGCAAGAGCGTCAATAAAATCAATTTTTGTAACAGCGAAAAACAATTTATATTTCAAGCCGAAAATCAAAAGGGAAGTACCTGTTTTCTAAAAGGTTCAGAATTTCATTCAAACTTTGCCGTACTTTTTTTTGAAGTTTCAAAGAATAATTAAATCTCTCGACATTTGCCTGAAACTCATCCCAATCCAAAATCTCGAAAGTTAAATCCTGCCAGATTAATATATCAACGTCCAAATCAATATAATTCAGCACGTTGTTTTCGATTACCGGAGGTTGATTAATATTGCAATAAAAGTTGCGAAACTCGCCTTCAGGTTCGTGAAAACGAAATACATTATACCAACCTTTTTTCCAATAATACTCATAACTGGTTGTTCCGCGTTTGATAACTCCGAGTTGTGTGTGATTGATTTCTTTGTCGAAGATGCCTTCGAAGATGATTAGGTTTTCGGTTTCTTTTATTAAATTTGCTTTCCAACTTCGATGGATTCTTCCGTCGAATTTCAACGAATTAACAGTAAAAACATTATTTTCAATCATCTTATAAAACCATTCGATTAACGAAATCAATAAGTATTTTATTAAATAATTCAGTCTGTTCGAGGTTGGAAAAGTGACCGGCGTTTTCTATTTTGTAAAATCTTGAATCTGCTATTTTTTGGCGCATTTCCTCTGCACCGTCAGTGTTTGTAATTTTGTCATCCTCGCCAAAAATTAAAAGTGTAGGTGCTGAAATATCTTTTAACATTTGAGATTTATCCTACCGTGCTGCTATTCCGCGAAGCGCTGGAATTGAGGCTTTCGGATTTACATCGGAAAATAATTTTTCAATTGTTATCTAATAAGGGCGTATCTTCACGCCCTTATTAGATATAATCTTTTATTATTATCGTCCGCTCTTTTTCCAGTCAGAAGTAAAAGAATCCAAACCCTTATCCGTTAATGGATGGTTAACCAGTTGTTTTATTACCTTGAAGGGAATGGTCGCTACATCTGCGCCGAGCAGCGCTGCATCAACAATATGCATCGGATGCCGTATGCTTGCAGCTAAGACTTCGGTTTCATAACCGTAGTTTTCATAAATTTGAACAATGTCGCTTATAAGCTGCATTCCGTTTTGCCCGATATCATCGAGTCGTCCTATAAATGGGCTGATGTAACCGGCACCAGCCTTAGCTGCCAAAATTGCTTGAGCGGCGGAAAAACAAAGCGTAACATTTACCTTTGTACCTTCTTCTCGAAAAATACGGGTTGCTTTCAAACCTTCCAACGTCAGTGGACATTTGACTACTATATTCGGTGCAATTTTCGCCAATTCGCGTCCTTCCTCAAGCATTCCTTTTGAATCAAGTGCAGTAACTTCGGCAGAAACATCGCCTGAAACAATTTTACAAATTTTGGCGAGGTGTTTCTTAAAGTCAACATTTGCTTCTTTGGCAACCAGCGAAGGATTAGTGGTAACGCCGTCAATCAAGCCCATCTCGTTGGCTTCTGTAATTTCATCCAGGTTTGCCGTATCAATAAAAAATTTCATTTTCATTCTCCTTGTAAACAATTTAACCTCTAACAGTATTTCGTAAAAAACCAATTCCTTCAATCTCAACTTCGCAAACATCCCCGTCATTTAATTTGGAAACACCGGACGGAGTTCCCGTGGCAATAATATCACCGGCTCTGAGCGTCATTTGATTGGTGATATACCTTATAAGGAAAGGGACGGAAAAAACCATTTGAGAGGTTCTCCCATTTTGCTTTATCACTTCGTTGACTTTTGTTGTTATGCGAAGGTCTGAAACATCCAGTTCTGTTTCAATAGATGCTCCGACCGGACAAAAGGTATCAAAGGATTTAGCACGAGTAAACTGCACATCTGTATGCTGAAGATCTCTCGCCGTTACATCATTAAGGCAAATGAATCCGAAGACATAATCAAAAGGATTATCTTTTTCCGTTAAATTTTTACAATCGCGTCCGATAACTACAGCCAATTCGCCTTCGTGTTCTACTTGAATCGATTGTTTTGGAATTATTATTACTTCATCATCTGTGATAATCGACGTAGGGGCTTTTAAGAAAAGAAGCGGTTCTCTTGGAATTTTATTTCCTAATTCAGCGGCGTGTTCAGCATAGTTTCGTCCGACGCAAACGATTTTTGAAGGCGTTACGAGCGGCAGAAATTTAACTTCAGATGTTTTTAGATAACTTACCGGGTTAAGATTTTGCGGTATTTGCAAAGGATTATCAAAATTTTCAAAAAGAAAAACAACATCATCTTTAACAACTCCGTTGTTTATTTTTCCATCATGTATAAACCGGCATATTTTCATTTCATCATTTTTAGGGCGCTGTTTCCGAAACTATTTCCGAAGGTTGGCTAACGTTTCCCGCTTTATCAACCGCAACTAAATAATAATAATAAGTTTTTCCCGATTCGACGTTTCTATCTTGAAAAGTGTTTGTCGTTAATAATTCTTCCGTTAAATTTTGCCATTGCAAAAAGGGAAGTTCTCGGTTAGTCGAACGGAAAATTTTATATCCGGCAATATCTTTCTCTAGATTAGCAGCAAAAAAGACGGCTAAATTACTAGGTGCAGCGGCAATGGTAATTGCTGACGGCGCCTCTGGAGGGAAGATATCCTGCGGAATAACATTTACGATGTTTGATTCGAGACTTTCCAACGGTTCACCGTTACTTCCTAAGGAAACAGCTCGTATAAAATAAAAGTACTTTTGGTTAAATTCAAAAAATTTATCAGAAAATCTATGATTGCCAATCGGCGTTGCATTCAGAATTTTAGCTGTTTCTTTTTCTGACCCGGAGCGGTAAATGTTAAAGCCCAGCAGATTAACCGGTTTTGAGCCGTCGACATTAGTCTGCGGAGCAACCCAATCTAAACTGATTGCTTCTTCCGTAGTTCTGGCAGCTAATGAGTTCGGTGCTTCAGCAACTTTGGCAGTAGGTTCTACGAGTAAAAAGTTTGAAAAAGCCGCCTTTTGCCCGGATGAATTTACGAATCGAATAGCGTAACGCAGTCGGGAAATTTGTCCGGCGAATTCTAAGGAATCCGTAAAAGTAAATTTTTTTAACCCAAAATCAGCGTTAGAAACCGGTAAACTAGCAATTAAAGTGCTGCGAGATGAAAATTCTTCCTCCGAGAGAGTTAAAGGAGTATTCAGGGGTTCCGCCAATCGGTAAACATCAATCCGGTTTATATTTAAATTGCTTGCTTCGAGAGCATTTCGGGTTGGCATAATCCAACTTAAATTAACCAAATTTCCTCGTTGGAAGCCGTTAATTTCAACTCTTTGGGGTATCCGTTCGACAGGAGGAAGAGGCGGTTTACGTTTCCCGCAATTAACATTAAATATAAGCAGAATGAAAATTGTAAACGCTAATAATGTTTTTTTAACTTTTCTGTCGCTTAAAAATAATAACTTAAGCATAATGTTTAAAAACTGTATAAATCATAAAATATATTGTCTTAAGTTTTGATCTTTTATTATCCCTTCGAGTTTGTCTCGGACATATTCTGCGTCAATTATCTGATTTTTATTTTCCAGTTCATCACCGAGAAAGCTGATTTCTTCAAGAAGTTTTTCGAGCAGGGTGTGAAGCCGTCTCGCTCCGATGTCCTCGCTAAATTTATTAATAGTGACAGCCATTTCGGCAAGTGTTGAAATTGCATCTTCAGTAAATTCCAATTCAATCCCCTCAGTTTTAAGCAGAGCTTGGTATTGCATAATAAGCGAATTTTTAGGCTGTATAAGGATTTGCTTAAAATCTTCCAATGTTAAGCTTTCCAATTCGACGCGAATCGGAAAACGTCCCTGAAGTTCCGGTATCAAATCAGAGGGTTTAGAAATGTGAAAAGCTCCGGCTGCAACGAACAAAATATGTTCGGTGCTGACCATTCCATACCTTGTGTTGACGGTTGTACCTTCGACAACCGGCAGTAAATCTCTCTGAACGCCTTCTCTGGAGACATCCGGGCTTCCTGAATTTGATTCTCGACCGGCTATTTTATCAATTTCGTCCAGAAAAATTATGCCTGACGACTCGGTTTTCTCAATTGCCGCGCGTGTAATTTGCTCCATATCCACTAAATTTTCCTGCTCGTCGCGCAGCATATAATCTTTGGCATCGGATATTTTTATTTTGCGTTTTACGGTTTTGGTCGGAAACAAATTGCCAAACATATCGCGTATATTAACGCCCATTTCTTCCATTCCCTGACCGCCGACAAAATCAATCATAGCATTCGAGCGATCTTGAGTTTCGATTTCAATCAGACGTTCGTCAAGTTCGCCGGTTATAAGCTGTTCGCGGAGTTTTTCACGTGTGCGATTTGTTTTTATATTATCATCGGAATTCGAGGAGGCTTCGTTAAAATCGGGGGAAACATAGGAGTTATTAGACGGAAGCAAAATATCTAAAATCTTCTCCTCTATGTTCTGCTTCGCCCTTTCCAAAACGTCCAAATATGCGGCTTGTTTTGTCATTTCAACCGCAATTTCGGTTAATTCCCGTATCATACTCTCAACGTCGCGTCCGACGTAACCGACTTCGGTGAATTTTGAAGCCTCAATTTTGATAAAAGGCGAGTTTGCAATCCGCGCAAGGCGTCTGGCAATTTCAGTCTTACCGACACCTGTTGTGCCTATCATTAAAATGTTTTTCGGTAAAACATCCTGAGCGATTTCAGGCGGAAGTTTATGACGGCGAATTCGATTACGCAAAGCGACGGCAACAGCACGTTTAGCATTTATTTGACCGATAATATATTTATCGAGTTCGGCAACGATTTGGCGAGGCGTTAGGTCGTCTAGTTTTAATTTCGACCCGGTCTCCTTTATTTCACCATTCAAATAAATTGGCATAAGTTTTTTTATAACGAAAAACTGTCGTTAAAGAACGCGTCTAAAATTTCAAATTTCTTCAAGGGTGATGGCAGAATTTGTATAAATGCAAATTTCACCGGCAATTTTTAAAGATTCTTCGGCAATTTCTCTGGCTGTTAGTTGGGTATGTTTGAATAAAGCCCGAGCTGCCGAGAGTGCAAACATACTTCCTGAACCGACAGACAGTAAACCTTCATCCGAGGAAATAACATCGCCTTTACCGGAAATCAAAAAAGCGTCTTTGTTATCGGCAACAATCAGTAAAGCTTCCAAATGTCGCAAGTATTTGTCTGTTCGCCAGTCTTTGCTTAATTCAATAGCAGCGCGTTCGAGATGTCCTTGAAATTGTTCTAGTTTTGCTTCAAATTTGCCCAAAAGGGAAAAGGCATCGGCGGTTGCGCCGGCAAACCCGACTAAAACTTTATCGTTATAAATTCGACGTACTTTTCGGGCATTGCTTTTTATTACCGTCTCGCCCAGAGTTACCTGTCCGTCTCCCGCCATTGCAACTTTTTGTTCACGCCGCACCAGTAATACCGTTGTCGAGCGTATTCGGGTGAATTCTTCTGCTTGTTTCATAAAAAATTAATGATAAATCTTTAAATTGAAATGCTCAAATTGACAGATGCTTATAAATTATTTGAACATTGTACGGTTTATGAAACAAAAACCGAGAATCGGGCTTGTTATGCGTTTGGAGATTGAAAGCCGTAGGTTCTATCTAGGACGCGATTACTCCGAAGCGCTGGAAGGCTTCGGCACAATACCGCTGCATCTGCCTTTGATTCCGAACAAAAAGTATATTGTAGAAGCATTACAAAAATTGGACGGAATTCTACTGCCGGGGAACGATTCGGATATAAACCCTTTGCTTTATGGAGAAGATCCTCATTCAAAGTTTGGAAAAGTTGTTCCCGAGAAAGATATGACGGATTTACTTGTTTTAACTGAAGCAGAAAGGTTAAGTATTCCTGTTTTAGGAATTTGTTTCGGAATGCAGGTATTGAATGTTTTTAGAGGCGGAACCTTATTTCATGATATTGATGCGCAAATTTCAAAATCTGTAAAGCACGAACAAGGCAAACCTCTTGATAGAAATTCACATACTATCGAAATAGAAAAGGGAAGCCTGCTTTCGGGTCTGATAACGGCTGATAAAGTAACGGTTAATTCCCACCATCACCAATCAATAAAACAAGTGGGTGAAAATTTAAAACCGACGGCATGGGCAAAAGACGGTGTTATAGAATGTATTGAAGACACACGGGAGGAGAGGTTTAATTTGGGAGTTCAGTGGCACCCCGAATATTCCTGGAAGATGGACAAACTTTCAAGCAAAATATTTGAAACATTTGTTGAATTTTCAACGAAATACAGCAACGGGAAGAAAATAAAATAAAAGTCGTGGCAAAACCAAAAAAAAAACCGATAAGCTTAGGATTAGAAAAGGTCTTAAAGGAACAAAAAGTTCAATTAAAAAATCTACGCATCGGATTGATTTGCAATCAGGCATCGGTTAATCATCAATTTCGACACGCCGCCGATTTATTTTTTGAACACACAGATATAAACTTAGTTGCCCTCTTCGGACCGCAACACGGGATTCGGGGTGATGTGCAGGATAATATGGTTGAAACACTGCATGAAACCGATAAAAAAACCGGTTTGCCAATTTACTCGCTTTACAGCGAAATACGCCACCCAAGCGAAGCGATGTTGGAAAATTTGGATGCGTTAGTTTTTGATTTACAGGACGTGGGGTGTCGTGTCTATACATTTATATACACTCTGGCAAATTCTATGAAATCCTGTGCCGAATTTGGAAAGAAAATGTTCGTTCTAGACCGCCCGAACCCTGTAAATGGTATTACGGTAGAAGGTAACTTGTTAGAAATCGGGCACGAATCCTTTGTCGGGCAGTTCCCGATACCGATTCGCCACGGTTTAACAATAGGCGAGATTGCTAAGCTATTTAACCAAGAATTCAATATAAATTGTGATTTAGAGGTAATTTCAATGGACGGTTGGTCGCGCGAGGATTTTTATGACGAAACTGATTCTCCGTGGGTGATGCCTTCTCCGAATATGCCGACTGTCGATACGGCAATTGTCTTTCCGGGAACGGTTTATTTAGAAGGAACGCAAATTTCCGAAGGGCGCGGGACGACTCGCCCGTTTGAAATAGTCGGAGCGCCTTTTGTTGATGCTCAGGAATTAACAGATGCATTAAAATCACTTGAACTGTCGGGAGTTGTCTTCCGCTCAACTAAGTTTATACCTACCTTTCAAAAACATGCCGGAAAAGTTTGCGAAGGCGTATTTTTGCACGTCACTGACAGAGAAACATATGAATCGGTTATAACCGGTTTGGCAGTTGTAAAAACGATATTTGAGTTGTATCCAAATGAATTTAAGTGGAAAGAACCGCCATACGAATATGTTTTTGATCGCAATCCTTTTGACGTTATCAGCGGAACATTTCAAACCAGACAATTTATTGAAAAAAGAATTGACATAAACTACATCAAAACCTCTTGGCAGGGCGATGTTGAAAAATTTACAGAATTGCGAAAAAAATACTTAATGTATTAAAGTTAAAGTAAATGTCAAGCAACTAACTCGTTGATTTACAAACTATTAACAGCAAAACAAAAAATTATTTATTCTTGTCGAATTACAGACTATTAAAGTTTATAATTAATTAAGAGGGCTTTATATAAATGAGTAACCCGTTCATTATCGGTTTAATATCATGGTTTTTACCCGGCGCTGGACATTTGATTCAGAGGCGTTGGAAAAGAGGTATTATTTTAGGCGTAGTAATTTGGGCAATGTTTATTATTGCTCTCGTCAGCGGGGGTGCATATTATCCCGGTTTTGATTTTAAGGACGGAACTTTGCTTTATCTTCTGAATTTATTTGCTCGGATGGGTAACGGATTGGGCGCTGTAATTAGTTTCCTTCTATTTGAAACACCGCCCCAGAATGTTGCCGCCTGGTCAACCTTTGAATATGGTGGAAGATTTTTAGAAATCGCCGGATTGCTAAATTATTTAGCCGTTTTGGATGCGGTTGACATCCAAACAGGGAGAAAAAAATGATTCATTTTCTTTATCTGGTTGGCTTTGCTCTTTTCGTTTCAATTGCCTTTGCCGTATTTGTCAACGGCAGTTCAAAACAAAGAATAATTTACGGCGTGAAAATTTTCGCGCAGTTTTTGATTATCAGTTTGGTAATGAGCTGGATATTTTATTTTATAACATAAATTTCAAAAATGGCTCTAGTCGAAACCGAAGGCTTAATTTTAAAAAGTTACAGTTTAGCCGAAGCGGATAAAATTGTTGTCTTTCTTACACGCGAAGAAGGACTTGTCAGAGGCGTAGCAAAAGGGGCAAAACGGCTGAAAAGCCGTTTCGGCGGAAGTCTTGAGCCATTTTCGATAGTTCAAGTCAATTATTTTCAAAAAGAAGAAAGGGAACTGGTCTCGATTAGACAAATCGAATTGGTCAAATCTTTTTTTGAAAATGCGAGCGAACCGCAATTTCTTCAAAAATTTTCATATTTATCAGAATTGATTGTTAATTTTGCACCGCCTCATGACCCAAATGAAAGGCTTTACCGGATGGCTAAAATTTGTTTGGTAACAGCGTCGGAAAAACCAGACAGCCTTAAAAGCATCGTTCTTTATTTTGAGCTTTGGATTTTGCGCCTGGGAGGTTTTCTGCCAAATTGGAACAAATGCGATAATTGCAAAACAGAGTTGAGTTCCAGTGAAGCGACCGGACTGCAAATAAATTTCCAACTTCTTTGTCCAAGCTGTCAAAAGGGCAGAAATAATTGGACAGTTTCCCCACTGCAAAGAAAAATCTTCAACTTGGCGCAGCGTCTGACGCCAATAAAATTTATCGAATCGGCGGCGCTTTATCCAAATGAAGTTCAGGAAGTTTCAGTAATCCTGAAACGTATTATCTCCAATATTTTGGGAAAAGAGATAACGGTCGAAAAAGTTCTAATAACAACTTCTTAATCGTTCCTTATAGGTTTAATTCCCCGTAGCTCTGCTACGGAAATAAGGAAAATAAAAAATTCCGATTCAATACCTCGCGGCTCTGCCGCGCGGAAAATTTATACGAAAAATGAAGCGAACCGGTTGGCTAATTTCAAAATATCTGTGGCAAGCCGTTCTGCCTTACTTTATATTTTCGTGGATTTTGGTCAGCGTGATTCTATTTGTTCAGCAGGCAAGCCGCTTTTCCGACATATTCTTTAATGCAAATATACCGAAAAATTTAATCTGGCAGCTTACGCTGGCGCTCGTCCCAAATGTAATTGCTTTTACTTGTCCGATGGCAGTTTTAATCGGCGTCATAATCGGATTATCGAGAATGCACGGCGACAGTGAATTAATTGCAATGCGCGCCGCCGGAATCGGTAACACTCAAATCACTCTTCCCATTGTTTTTTTCGGGATTTTGCTTTCTTTGCTTACGCTTTGTATAAATTTGTATAGTGTTCCGTTTGCCGCCAAAATTGTAAGAAAAGTTGCGTTACAGACGGCACTATACAAACTTGAATCGCCAATCGAACCCGGCGTATTTAACACGGAAATAAACGGCTATACAATCTATGTCAAAGACGGTGATGTAGAAAAGGGAACCTGGAAAAATATTTTTATCTATTATGAAGACGCAAAACTAAGAAAAACGCGTCTGATAACGTCAAACGAAGGTAGAATTGATACTGTCGGTGAAACCTCGGAATTAGTTTTGGAAAAAGCGACTGTCACTACGATTTCTAATGAAAATAACGAGACAAAACTTATTACCGATAATATCGGGCAGATTCGTCAAGCGATAAAAACTCCGCGGTCGGAGCTTGTAGAGAAAATAAGCAATTCCGAACAAACGCCGGAAGAATTGGGATTATCCGCATTGGCTAATTATGCGCGATCGAAAACCGGAAAAGAGAAAACGGAAGCGCAAATCCTCTGGCAGAGGAGAATTATTTTGTCCGTAACGCCGCTTATTTTTGCGATTTTAGGCGTGGCTTTAGTGTTGAGGTTTAATCGCGGCGGAAGAGGTTTCGGTTTGGTTTTAGCTCTTTCAAGTTTAATCATTCATTATTTGCTGACCCTTTTGGGCGAGCAGCTTGCCAGAACGGGTCAAATCAGTGTTTTAACTGCAGGTCTGATTCCGATTTTTACGGGTATTTTGTTTATTACCTGGTTTTTTGTTTCCAAAAGAGTTTTTTCAAATAATTATCGGTTTAAATTCAATAAAAGATTTGAAATGGCTTTTTCTTCTATAAAGGCAAAAAATTTCAGAGGAAATTTTTACATAAACCTAAAAACGGAAATTTTGAATTTTGACATTATTCATAATTTGTTGAAGTATTTCCTGCTCACTTTAGTCTTTTTAACGTCCGTCTATATTATTTTTACTGCTTTTGAGCTTTGGAAATTTGCCGGCGAGATCAATAACGGATTCATCCTTTTAGCTAAATATCTATTTTATCTATTGCCTTTTATTTATATCCAACTTGTGCCGTCGGCATTAATGGTTGCCGTTTTGACTACCTTCGTCATCAAATCCAGACAAAATGAAATTGTTACCTGGATTGCTGCCGGGCAGAGCATTTACAGTCTTTTGTTGCCGTGTTTCGGATTGATGATTTTAATCGGTTTTTTCAATTGGCAATTTCAAGAAAAAATTCTCCCCGCCGCAAATCGAACACAGGATGAATTGCGCGCTCAAATACGCAATCGTGGCGTTTTATTAAAAAAACAAGTTAAGTATTGGGTAGCCGATAACAAACGGATTTACTCATTTGAGTTTGAAGAAGGCAGCAACGACGCAAACCAAAGAGTGAAAAATCTGGCGATTTATGAATTTACCGATGACCGTACAAAATTGAAATCTATTTATAAAACACCGGCGGCAGTTTGGGGAAAAGACAAAATAACTTTATCCGATGAAGCGGAAGAAAGTGCTTGGTTGAACGGTAAGCTAAACGTGAAAAAAGTACCGAATTTGGAAATAAAGCAGAATGTTGATTTGCTGGTTACCGGCAATAACAAAAAACCCAGTCATCTAAATGTTGAAGAGACAAAGAATCTGGCGGAAAATAGTGATTCCGACGCCGAACGCAGAATGTATCAGATTGCAACTGAAAAAAAATATGCAAACGCCTTTCTTCCGTTTGTCATAACTCTTTTCACCGCTCCATTTGCTTTGTCCTTAAGTCGCAAGGGAAGAGTTGTAACCGTCGGATACGGCGTCGGAATCTGGCTTCTTTTCATCGGCATCAACAGTACATTTGAACAATTCGGACTCAATGATTTTATCTCTCCGACTTTCGCCGTGTGGAGTCCGGTTGTTTTCTTTACCATTTTGGGCATTTATTTACTGACAAAAGTGAAAACCTGAGATTGATTTTCTGATAATTCCAACAAATCTAAATAAAAAAAGCGAAAAGCAAAAGCCTTCCGCTTCGATTATTTATACTTTAAATCAAACTAAGTTCCGGTTTCCCATGACGACATATATTCAAGCATTTCGGGCGTCAAAGTATCAATGTTGATGCCTAACGAGCGAAGTTTTAAACCCGCGATTTCCTGGTCGACTTTAGCCGGGAGAACGTGGACTTTGGCGTCGAGTTTTCCTTTGTTTTTTACCAGAAACTCGGCTGACAATGCTTGATTGGCAAAACTCATATCCATCACGCTTGCCGGATGACCTTCAGCGGCTGCTAAATTGATCAGGCGACCTTCACCGAGAACAATTACGCTTTTACCGTTTTTGCCAGCGTACTCTTCTACAAACGGACGCCGCGCGGTAATTGAATCGGATATTTCGCGTAAGGCTTCGAGATTGAGTTCCAAGTCGAAGTGTCCGCTGTTGGCGACAATCGCGCCGTCTTTCATCGCTTCAAAATGTTCTCTGTCGATGACGTGACGATTACCTGTAACGGTTACAAAGAAATCACCGATTTTGGCTGCCTCCTTCATTGGTAGAACGCGGAAACCGTCCATTACGGCTTCGATGGCTTTTATCGGGTCAATCTCCGTAACGATGACGTTTGCTCCCAAACCGCGTGCGCGCATCGCCACGCCTTTTCCGCACCATCCGTAGCCGACGACGACAAAGTTTTTTCCGGCAAGCAAAATGTTGGTAGCGCGGATAATTCCGTCTAAGGTTGACTGTCCCGTGCCGTAACGATTATCAAAAAAATGTTTGGTTTGCGCGTCGTTGACAGCCATTGCGGGAAAAGTTAGAACTCCGGCTTTTTCCATTGATTTTAACCGAACAATGCCGGTCGTTGTTTCTTCGGTTGTTCCGATAATTTTGTCGGCTAATTCTCTCTTTTCCTTGAGCATTGTCGCCACCACATCCGAACCGTCGTCGATAATAATATCGGGAGCGGTTTCCAGAGCCATACGAACGTGACTCATATAGGTATCGGTTGATTCGCCCTTGATAGCAAAAACCGGAATACCCCAATCCGAAACTAATGAGGCTGCAACATCATCTTGGGTCGAAAGCGGATTGGAAGCAATAAGAATTGCTTCGGCGCCGCCTGCTTGAAGCGTTCGTGCCAGGTTAGCGGTTTCGGTTGTAATGTGCGCGCAAGCCACAAGTCTGATGCCTTCGAGCGGTTTTTCCGCTTCAAAACGCTCGCGGATTAAACGCAAAACGGGCATTTCACGGTCTGCCCATTCAATTCTTTGTTTTCCTTGTGCAGCAAGGTTTATATCTTTTATATCGTATTGCACTGAAATTCCTTCTTTAGCCATAGTTTTTTGTTTTTATGTTTTTATAAATTTAAAAAGAATACATGCCTTTTAAATGAATCAAATTTAATTCATCTTAAATACAGACTAGTCGGGTAAAAATTAGACTGCGCTTGCCGCGCCGTTGACGGCATTTAATAAAGCGTCAACTTTATCAGTTTTCTCCCAAGTAAATTCGTCGTTAGTGCGACCAAAATGACCAAATTTTGCCGTCGCTTTAAAAATTGGGCGGCGCAAATCAAGCGTTTCAATAATACCTTTCGGCGTTAATTCAAAAATTCCGCGGACCGCTTCGGCAAGTTTTGTTTCATCAATTCGACCCGTGTCGTGTGTATCAACCAGAACCGAGACCGGTTCGGCAACGCCGATGGCATAAGCGAGTTGAACGGTGCATTTTTCCGCAAGTCCTGAAGCGACAATGTTTTTAGCGATATAACGCGCCATATAAGCCGCCGAACGGTCAACCTTTGTCGGGTCTTTGCCGGAAAATGCTCCTCCGCCGTGCGGTGCATACCCGCCGTAAGTATCAACAATAATCTTTCGCCCGGTAACGCCGGCATCGCCCATCGGACCGCCGACGACAAAACGACCGGTCGGGTTTATATGATATTTTGTGTTTTCATCCAAAAGCTCGCCTGGAACTGTTGTTTTTATAATTTTTTCCAAAATATCTGAACGCAGCGTTTCATTTGTAACATCATCGGCGTGTTGCGTGGAGATTACGACTGCTTCAACGCGAAATGGTCTGCCGTCGCGGTACTCAACGGTAACCTGTGATTTTCCGTCGGGTCTAAGATAGGGAAGTTCGCCCCCTCGACGTAATTCTGAAAGTTTGCGCGTAAGATTGTGAGCTAATTGTATTGGCAGCGGCATCAATTCATCAGTTTCATTACAGGCAAATCCGAACATCAAACCCTGGTCGCCGGCACCGCCGGTATCCACGCCTTGTGCAATGTCAGGAGATTGCGTCCCGATGGCGTCTATGACGCTGCACGTATTTGAATCGTAACCGTATACGGCGTTGTTATACCCGATTTCAGCAATTGTATCTCGTATTATTTGTTTGTAATTAACCTTTGCAGTTGTGGTAATTTCACCCGCTACGACGGCTAAACCGGTTGTAACCAAAGTTTCACAAGCAACTCTGCCGTTTGGGTCTTGTTCAATTATTGCATCAAGAATCGCGTCCGAAATTTGGTCGGCAATTTTGTCGGGATGTCCTTCTGTTACTGATTCTGACGTAAATAAAAAATTTGCCTTACTCAATTATTTGTAACTCCTTGTAATAGAATAAAAATTATAATCTTTTTGAAAATGCGACAAAAGGAAGATGGTAGCTGTTTATTGATAAAGTGTCAAAAAGGGAAGAAAAGCAAAATACATAAAGCATAAACTTGAATAACACGGCTTGCGTCCGATAATAAAGATTATGTAGTTTTATAGTTTACAAATCACGGTTCAACCTTAATTTTATTGAACGCTTCTTTTAAGGCGAAAAGAATTTCTTTCTTTCCAAAGTTATTCTCTTTGAGAAAATGAATTTCCAAATTGAAGGTTTCGTTTTCTGAAATATATGTAAAGATATTATTTGACAAATTGTTTTCGTCAAATTTCTTCTCGGCAACAACAACTAAATTTTTACTCGATTTATTGTTTGTCTTCGCTTTTCCGCGTACAGTTTCACGATTTACTGGTTTATTAATTGTATTATCTAAAAATTCGTGCATCGCTTTTTCATCAAATTGACGCGCGATTTCGAGCAGAGCCGATTTAGCAGTTATGGAAACTTGGCGGCATTTTGTGCGGATACTTTCCGGCAGCCCTGCAATGGATAAAGATTCCGTTATGGTAGTGCGGCTTTTGCCGATCTTTTTGGCAATTTCTTCGTGAGTATAACCAAATTTTTCTATTAAATAGGCATAACCGTCAACTTCTTCCCAAATTGTCAAATCTTTTCTTTGCAGATTTTCAATCAGAGCAATCTCAGCAACATCTTTTTCATCAATATCGAGTTCAATACAAGGAACTTCCTCTAAACCGGCGAGGTTTGCTGCACGCCAGCGTCTCTCTCCAGCGATAATCATCCATGTACCGGATTTCGAGTCGGGTTTTACTAAAATCGGTTCTAAAATACCTTTTTCTTTGATGGAGCCTGATAATTCGGTTAAATCCCCTATTTCCGAACGCGGCTGGTCTGGGTTTGGTTGTATAAGATTAATAGGAATTTTTCGACCGACAGAGCGGTTCGGACCCGCTAAATCTTCGACATAGTGAGAATCATGGCGCATTCTAACACCGGTTGGCAAGCCTCTTTTAGACACGACTTAAAACCTCCTTGCTTAATTTTTGATATTCGATTGAACCGGATGAATTCGGTGAAAATGTAAAGATAGTTTCCTTATGTGCAGGCGATTCTTCAAGCCGAACGCTTCTGGTGATAATAGTTTTAAACGCTTTTTCACCAAAAACATTACGAATATGTGCTTCGACATCTTTGGACAATGACGTACGTTTATCAAAAAGCGTTACCAACACACCGAGCAAATCTAAATCCGGGTTTGGACGAGAACGCACCTTTTCGATTGTTTCCAGCAAATCGTCGGTACCTTCCAACGCAAAATATGAAGATTGAATGGGAATCAAGACATGCGTCGCCGCTACCAAAGCGTTGACGGTAATAAGTCCGAGTGTCGGAGGAGTATCAATAAAAATCAAATCGTAATCAGAACGAATTTGTTCGAGTCTGTCTCTGAGCCGAAAAATAGCGTCAAAGTCACCGACTAGTTTCGCTTCTAATTTTGCAAGGTTTATCTTTGAAGGAACAATTTCCAGCTTTTCAACTTTTGTCTGATAAATAAAATTTTCCCAAGGCTGGTTTACCTCAGTAAACAACTCAAAAGCACTCCCATTGATTTTTTCGGAATCGACAAATGAAAGCGAACTATTTCCCTGCGGATCCAAATCAATCAATAAAACGTTCTTTCCCTGCATAGCACAGGCAGCGGAAAGATTTATGGCAGTAGTGGTTTTTCCAACTCCACCCTTTTGGTTAGCAATAACAATAATCATTATTAAAAAATAAAAGATAAATTTAGCTGATTAAATCGGGCCATTCTTCGACCGGCGAAACGTTTTTATCTGGAGAATCAGCTTCAGAATGAGCTGTTGTAGTTGAGACATCAAAAACCTTTTGTTCTACAAAAATTGCACCGTTGAGCCTCAAAGCAAGCGCAATTGCGTCAGATGGACGAGAATCGAGAACCATTATTTCTTTTTTGTCATTAACTAATTCTATCATTGCGTAAAATGTATTATTCCGTAAATCGGAAATAACAACTTTTGATAAGGTGAAACCAGTTTCTAAGATAAAATTTTTTAACAAATCGTGAGTCAGAGGGCGTTGAGATGCAATTTTTTCGATTTCGATAGCTATGGCATTGGCTTCAAAGGCACCCACCCAAATCGGTAAAATTGTTTCCGTATCAATTCCCTTTAACACAACTATCGGAGTATTTGTGTTGGGATCCATAATCAACGCCCCGATTTTAACTTCTATAAGCATAACAATAAAAAAATAATTTTTAACAGACTACTCCATACAGAGAATTTGTTTTACATTCGGTGATTTTAACATTTACAATATCACCGAGAAGTACATCCGCCGCAGCCTTAAAATTAACAATTTTATGACAAGTTGTGTGTCCTGTCATCTCACGATTATTTTTGCTGGAAATTCTTTCCGCCAATACTTTAATCGTCCGATTCAAATGATTTTTAAGAGCCTGCTGCTGGCTTTCCCTGAGAACTTTTTCCAATTTCAAAAACCGCTCCGTTTTAATTTGTTCGGAAATCGTGTCATTCATCTCAAATGCCGGAGTTCCGGGTCTCGGTGAGTATTTAAAGACGTAGGCGCTATCAAAGTCACAATACTCTGCCATTTCAACAGTCTCTGCAAAATTTTCCTCAGATTCGGTTGGAAAACCGACAATAATATCGGTTGTTAAAGAAATTTTTCTATCGGAAGATTTTATTTTATCTACTTTCTCCATATAACTTTCAATGCTGTGACCGCGCCGCATAATTTTCAGCACAGCGTTACTGCCCGATTGAACCGGCAGATGAACCCAGTTGCAAAGATTTTCATTTTCCTCGATAGCCCTGATTATATCCGTATGAAAATCTCTCGGAAAGGAAGTATTAAATTTTATACGTTCAATGCCGGTTGCGGCAACAGCGCGAAGAAGACGAGAAAACGGCGTCGCACCGGAGAACCCTTCAAATCCTTCTTCACTTTTTGGGCGATAGCTGTTCACATTTTGACCGATCAAATGAACTTCCCTGATGCCTTGACGCTTCAAAATATGAATTTGTCTGATAATTTCCGCAGCCGTTAAACTTTTCTCCCGACCTCTGGAAAAAGGTACAATACAATAAGTGCAGAATTTATTACAACCCTCTATAATCGGAACGAACCCGACAAAAGGCGAATGTCTGTGGGAGGGTGAAACAGTCCAGTTATAATCGGCGTCTCTATCTCTTAAATCAGCGAATTTATTTTTTCCGTCCAAAACTTTTTCGACAGCTTCGGAGATACGACCGACGGCTTTTGTTCCGACGACAAAATCAATAGCGGAATTAAGCTTAAAAAGCGTTTCACCTTCGAGTTGCGCGACACAACCCAAAACGCCTATAAACGGTTTTTTGTTTACAGTGTTGCGGATTTGTCCGATTCTCGTATAAAGTTTGTGTTCTGCTTTTTCTCTGATTGAACAAGTATTTAATAAAACAACATCCGCCGAATCTGCATTCGGTATAATTTCAAAACCGTCGGTTTCCAGTTGAGTAGCAATTCGTTCAGAATCGGAAACATTCATTTGACAGCCGAAAGTTTCCAAATAAACTTTTTTCATAAAGTTATTTTACAAAAGGCGAAAAAAAGAAATTAACCGCTGAAAATTATGAACACGCCATACAAAAGTAAAGATTTCGTTCATCTGCACATGCATTCGGATTATAGTCTTCTACAAAGCGCAATCCAACTCAAACCGCTCGTCAGACGCTTAAAAGAGTTGGAAATGAAAGCCTGCGCCATAACCGATTACGGCAATATGTACGGCGCTATTTCTTTTTATAATAACATGAAAGACTCGGACATTCACCCGATTCTAGGCTATGAAGCATATGTTACCTTCGGCAGCCGTTTTGCTCAAGAATCAAATATCAAATCAGGCGAGAGACCTTATTATAATTTAATCCTTTTGGCGAAAAATCTAACAGGTTATTATAATCTGGTAAATTTAGCGTCGAAAGCCTTCACCGAAGGTTTTTATCACAAGCCGCGTATAGATTTAGAATTACTAGCCGAAAAAAGCGAGGGTTTAATTGCGTTATCATCAGGTTTTAACGGTGCGATATGGCATTTCATCAGACAAGAAAATTTCGAGAAATCCTACAGAAATGCCAAACAACTAGAGGAGATATTCGGAAAAGGAAACTTTTTTATAGAAATTCAAGACCACGGTTTAGCAGTCGAGGCAAAAATTCTAAAACAAATCGTAGAGCTCGCCGGCAGAGCGGAAATACCGCTTGTAGCAACCAATGATGTTCATTATTTAACAAAAGATGATGCCCTAGCCCACGAAATTTTGATGGCAATCGGCGAAGCCAAAACCGTCAACGACAGTACTCGAACCCGTTTCGAGAGCGACAACTTTTATTTGCGTTCAGCCGAGGAGATGTGGGAAATTTTCGGCTCCGAATTGCCGGAAGCCTTGGATAACACAATAAAAATCGCCGAAATGTGTCAGGTGAATTTTCCGAAAAAAAGTGAATTAACCTTACCAAGCTATCCGATTCCGACAGATGCTGGTTGCAATACAATCGAAGAGTATTTTCAAAAAATCGTTATCGAAGGCTTTGAGGCACGAAAACAAAAAGTCTGGTTACCCAGACTCTCGGAGGGTAAGCTCAAATACACGCTCGACGATTACCGGAAGCGAATAGAAAAAGAAATATCCACAATCAAAAATATGGAGTTTCCCGGATATTTTTTGATTGTCTGGGATTTTATACGTTTTGCAAAGGGAAAAGGTATCCCGGTCGGACCGGGACGCGGTTCGGCTGCCGGCTCGCTGGTAGCTTATTGTATGGAAATTACGGATGTTGATCCGCTTGAACACGATTTACTTTTTGAACGTTTTCTCAATCCGGAAAGAATTTCAATGCCGGACATTGACATCGATTTTTGTGTTCGCGGACGCGCCGATGTAATAAATCACGTAACGGATTTTTACGGTCGAGATTCGGTTTGCCAAATAATTACTTTCGGAACAATGGCTTCAAAAGCCGCTATAAAAGATGTCGGACGGGCATTGAGTATTCCATACGGTGAAGTGGAAAAAATTGCAAAACTCATTCCGCCGCCGGTTCGCGGACGAAATACGAGTATTTCTCAGGCGCTCGAACAAGTAGGAGAATTGCGAAAAGCAACCGAAACCGATCCCGACACAAAAAAGCTGGTTGATTTGGCAAAGAGGCTCGAAGGGTGTGCGAGACATTCATCGGTTCACGCCGCAGGAGTTGTAATTTCCCCAAAGCCTCTACAGGAACTGATTCCTACAGCAATTTCTGCCAAAGGCGAACTTACCAGTCAATACACGATGAATGACTTGGAGAAAGTAGGGTTGCTTAAGATGGATTTCCTTGCTTTAACAGCCTTAACTATTATAAGCGATTGCTTAATTAGCCTTAAGCAAAAAACAGACATTGAAATAGATTGGAGCAGAGTGCCGCTCGAAGATGAAAAAACAATGTCCCTTTTCGGTGAAGGGCGAACCGAAGCGATTTTTCAATTTGAATCACCTGGCATGCAGGAGATTTGCCGACGCCTCAAGCCAAAAGAATTGGAAGATTTAGCGGCGTTAAACGCTCTCTACCGCCCTGGTCCGTTAGATGGCGGAATGGTTGACGACTTTATTGCAAGGCATCGCGGCGAAAAACGTGTCCAATATATAATTCCTCAGATGAAGGAAATTTTGAGTAATACTTACGGTATTCTTGTCTACCAGGAGCAAATTATGCAACTAGCACAGACTCTTGCCGGATACAGTCTGGGCGAAGCGGATATGATGCGACGGGCAATGGGCAAAAAGAAACGCGAAGAAATGGCGCTGCACTCAGAAAAATTTATAAAAGGGTCAGTCGATAGAGGAATTCCGGAAGAAAAGGCGGTGGAAATTTTTAACCTGATGGCGCAGTTTGCAGATTATGGGTTTAACCGCAGTCACAGTGTCGCTTATGCTTATCTCGCTTACCAGACTGCTTATCTTAAAGCACACTACCCTGCTTATTTTTATGCAGCTGTTTTATCTAATGAGTCAGACGACACAGCCAAGATATATAAATATTCGACTGAGCTGCGTTATGCAGGTTTGAAACTCCTGCCACCGGATGTAAATGAAAGTGATGCGGATTTTACGCCATTGGAAAAAGACGTTCGTTTTGGATTGAGTGCTATAAAGGGAATCGGCGCAAACAGTATAAATGCTATTATCCAAGCTAGAGAGAAAGGAAAATTCACTTCCCTGTCTGATTTCACTGCCAGGGTTGAGCAAGGAACTATTACACGTCGTGTGCTGGAAAGTTTGGTTACAGCCGGAGCTTTTGATTCTTTGATGCCTTCGCCACAATCGGCAGACAACTCGGTCAAGCTCTGGAGGGCACGAAATTTTGCGGCGATTGAGGGTGCTTTAACGCGTGGGCAGAAGGTATGGCAAGACAAGATGCGCGGTCAGACTGATTTATTCGGTGCAAAACAGCTGAGTCAAATAGATTTAAGTGCCGATTTGCCAAAGGTTGCTCCCTGGTCGCAAGCCGAATTATCCAGACAGGAGAAATTATCTGTTGGTTTTTACCTGTCGAGTCACCCGCTGGATGCTTTCAGCCAAGTGTTATTGGATTTAAGGATACGGAATATCGCCGATTATGATGAAATCAAACCGGGCGATAAAATAACTTTAGCGGGTATCGTTTCGAGCCAGCAGATCAGATACAGTAAAAAGGGTAATCGTTTTTGCATTTTCAGGTTGGAGGATCAATCGAGCGCGGTAAAATGTTTGGCTTGGGCGGAAGCCTTTTCTAAACATGCAGACTGCCTGAGCGATGGTGAACTGTTGCTGGTTGACGGTAAGGTTGAATCAAGCGAAGGGCAGGAAATAACTTTGATTTTGGAAGAAGCAAAAAAAATCGCTGATGCTGTCCCGTTGAAAGCAAAAAAATTATGCTTAACTCTTCCAGGAGTTGGATTTGATGAGCGTCTTTTGGAGGATTTGTTTTCTATTTTGAGTAAAAGCAAAGGAAACTGTGAAATTATATTTGATATTTTGCTTGAGGAAAATCTTTCTCTCTCAATGCTTTCTCAACCTTTGCGGATACAAGGAACAAGCCGACTTGAAGATGAACTGCAGCGGAAAGGATGCGGTGTTCATTGGATTTTGTAATTATTATCAATCAAAGAGAGAAACTATTCTGTATGGAAAATACGACAAAATCAGCATTTGAAAAGGTTCAGCTCGCCAGAAACCCTGAAAGACCTTATTCAATGGATTTGTTTACAACGATTTTTTCCGAATTCATCGAAATTCATGGCGATCGGAGATACGCGGACGATCCTGCTATAATCTGTGGTTTTGCTAAAATTGAAGAATTTGAAGTTGTTGTCATTGGTCAGCAAAAGGGGCGTGACACAAATCAGCGGCGCTTTAGGAATTTTGGTATGTCGAAACCGGAAGGTTACCGTAAAGCCTTGCGGACGATGAAATTGGCTGAAAAATTCGGAAGACCCGTAATCAGTTTTATAGATACACCGGGTGCTTATCCGGGAATTGATGCCGAAGAGCGTGGACAAGCAGAAGCGATTGCTTTTAATTTACGGGAAATGGCGAGCATAAAAATTCCGACGATAGTTGTCGTGTTAGGTGAAGGCGGCTCCGGCGGGGCTTTAGCAATCGGGGTTGGCGACAGAGTTTTAATGTTGGAGAATGCCGTCTATTCGGTTATAACTCCCGAAGGCTGTGCGGCTATTTTATGGCGCGATAAAGACCAAGCCGGTCGTGCCGCCGAGTGCTTGCGTTTGACGGCGAGTGATTTGCAGGAATTTGGTTTGATAGACGAAATTGTTTCGGAAGTGCCTTCAAATTGGAAATTTTCAGTTGAAAAAGAATCTGAAATACAAACGGCTTATGGAGAGATTGCCGGGAATTTGAAAAGAGTAATAATTAGAAATTTAAACGAATTGGAAGCTCTGAGCGAAAGGCGTAGACTCCAGCTGCGATTTCAAAAATTCAGAGAAATGGGCAGCTGGAATTCTGGAGTTTTTAAATAAGTGTTTTAAAACGGTATATCATCATCAGATGGTAGAGTCTGTGTTTCATCATTATCGGTATGACGGGCGTTGGAAAATTCTCTGTCCGAATCACTATTCTCCTGAGACGTTTCTTCGCCGCGTCCGCCGCCGCTGCCGGTGGTACTGAGAAATTGCATATCGGTAGCGCTTATCTCAAGCGTGAATCGGCTTTTACCGTCGCGGTCAGTCCATTCTTCGACACGCAAGCGTCCTTCTATATATACGGAACTGCCTTTGGTTAGATACTTAGAGGCGGTTTCGGCTTGTTTGCGCCATAGTGTCACCTTGAACCAGGTTGTGGCGTCCTGTAATTCTCCGGTCTTATCTCGTCTTTTATCATTAACGGCAATAGAAAAATTACAAACCGCATCGCCCTGCGGGGTATAACGAAGCTCCGGGTCACGTCCAAGGTTTCCGACGACGATAATTTTATTAAAAGACATTTTCTTTAATTTTTCTCCATTTTATCAAATTTTTACAGCGAACTTTCTCGAATATTATTCTCATCCATTTATTATAATCAAACCGACTATATATGGATTTTATTTTGTATATAATAACAGTTTAGAAGTAAATTTTCAGTGACCGAAACGATAAATGCGTAAATTGAAAAAAAATGTTTATAAAATTTTCCGTGTAACATATTTTTTTACAATCCTTTTTTTCAATTTGATACTACACGCACAGAGTTTGTCTCAAAGCGTACCAGCAAACATTTCTTTAATACATCCCTTACAACAATGTTGGAAAAGTAAAATAAATCCGACCGTTAGCTACTTTTTTGGGTCTGATAATGGCAGTGAATTTAATACTATCCTTTCTGAAAATTCACTGCTGCCTTCCTTTAATCAAAGACTAGAACAATTAGACTCAAAAGACGGACACCGAATTTGGATTTCGGAGTTGGATGGCAAAATTGTCTCGAAACTATTTATAACTGAAAAAGAAATTCTACTGGTCGTAAAAACGGACGAAGGCTACATATTCAAGAATATAAGTAAAATAACAGGAATTGTTAACTGGAAAGCAAAACTTGATGGATCTCCACTCGGCGATGATGAAGTATTTTTGCGTTTGCTTGCCGATAGGATAATTATCATCAATCAGAACGGAGATTGTTATGCCCTAAATAAAGAAAATGGTGAATTTCTCTGGAAAGCGCAGACTGGAGCAAAGTTGACCTCACAACCCGCCTTTGGAGAAAATACTGTTGCATTTGGAAACGCAGATAGGAAATTGGTAATGATTTCTGTTGTTGATGGAACAAAAATAGTCGAATTCAAAACAAAAAATCTCATAACTGCCATTGCACTTCAAACTCCCGCCCAACTTGTATACGGTGATAAAAAAGGCAATATTTTTGCAATGGATTTAAAGACCGATAATAAAATATGGGAAATCCGCCAGGGTGCAGAAATATCCGACATAAACCCAAGCCGGATAGGTTTATTAGTTTCTTCATTCGATAATTTTGTTTATTTACTTTCGCCGAATAGTGGAAAGGTTCTCTGGAAAAAACGGTTTCCCGGAAGGATTCTTTATAAGCCTTTGATATTAGACAAATATGCGGTAGTTACCAACTCGTACGACTCCAATGTTGCCTTCATTGATTTGAAAGATGGAAGGACGATAAACCGCCTTGTTTTTGAGGAAGGAAATTATTTTATAAATAATGTGGTTGTAGAAAGAAGATTGATTATTTTTTCAAACACCCTCGGGATAACTGCGTATTCACTTCTCCCCGGCGGTTGTAAAGATAATTAGAAGTTTTAGAAGTTGTGGATAAAAGCACGATTTTATATTGTTTCTTTTACCCACATTCCGTTTTTAATGGGTTTTGGAGTAATTCTCCATCATCTCGTGTATTTCGTCTTTGAGCAGCAACTTTTTCTTTTTGAGAGTAGTCTCTTCGAGCAATTCTTCATCATTCGGATAGGTCAATTCGGCTAGTTCGGTTAATCTTTTTTCGTAGCCCTGATGTTTTTGAACCAAATCTCTAAAGGCTTGATTTTCTCTAAAAAGCACGTTCTTCACAGCCTCGGTTGTTGATGTATCCATAGCGTTTTCCTTCCTTTTCGATTTGATAATTTTACAACTCTAACCGGTAAAAAGTTCAACAAAATCGGTATCGGTTGTGAATAAAATGTTAACTTATGTTTGCTTTAAGTAGCAAGTTCGGAGTTTCGTTATTATTTAGTATGTTAATTAATTTCCAGTTTCATAACTAAGCCGTTTTCAATTGGATTTACGTAAAAATTGCTTCTTTGATAGCAAACTTCAAACTTGTTTGCTTTGTAGAAATTTATCGCATTTGCATTTGACTCTCTGACCTCCAACCAGATTTTGGCGCTTTTGTACTTTGTACCGGCGTCGTATAAGGTTTCAAGCAATTTCATTCCAATACCTCTCTTCTGCAGATGCTCGACAACACTTATATTGTAAATTTCAATATCAACATCAATTTGTTTCAGTCCATAGCTGCCAGTCTCGTACGTTTTTGGAAAACCGCCCATTTCTTTTTTGCTAACGCTATCAGAAAAAATGGGTATAAAATTATTGAAGATTATCAGACGCGCAATAATAAAAGCAACCACATCATTCTTCAACTTTCCAACTTTGGTAATACTATTTTTTTTTTCGATTTCATCTTTATAATCATTATCACTCCAATGACTTAAGTTTAATCGGCGTGCGATTTCCTGAACCTGCGCTATATCTGAAAATTTCATATCCAGAATCTGTAAATTTTCTAATTCATTCATTATTACTTTTGTAAATTTTCAACATATATCGGTTTAACCCTTTCTTCCCATTGATTCAATTGATTTTTATTCTCCAGCTTTTCCGCATATTTCCCCAGCATGGCAGCCAAATTATCCGTCGCATTGACATGCAGGCGGTTTGAAATAACACTTTTTGTTATTGAGTGTAGTAAATTATTATATAAATGATTTTGTAAAATTAAATAGTCGAACTCATAGTATTCAATTTCTCGAATGAAGGAGAGAGCAGCTGAAATTCGCGGCTCAGGAAGGCGAAGATTTCGACTTTCACTTGTCGCTCCTACTCTAAGGAACTGCCAACAGACTTGATTTTTACCAAAATTAACTGCCGCAATAACTTTTTTACCCGCTTGTACATTGTCAGCCATCGCTTCTAAAACGGAAAATCCCAGGTAATCACAACCGAGAGATTTACTCAAACCCTGCGCCAACACAACACCAATTCTAATGCCCGTAAAACTCCCGGGACCTCTGGAAAATACTATTAATTTGATTTGTGTTTTTTCAATGTTATTTTCCAGGAGTATACTTCTAATTCCCTCTAAAACATCTTCAGACCTCGAGATTTCGCTTTGTCCTAATCTTGAGTCAATTACGGTAGTATGCTTCAAAAGAGCGATACTTCCACCTCTGATCCCTGTTTCAATTGACAACGTAAACTCTTTTTTAACATTATTATCTTTTCCATTATCGGACTCGATTTTTGAATCTTTTTTCATTGGCTTTCCAAATTCAACCGGCAATAATACGCCCTCATTTGATTTTAACGAGATTTTCGTCCTTGAAAATTAAAAGGCTGGGCTAAATGCCCAGCCTTTTCCAAAATATGTCGTTAGTTGATTTTACTAACCCGCATTTTATTTAAAAATTCTACAATAGGATTAACCACAAGCACCGGTGCCAGTGTTAGCATTTATCCCCTGACATGTACATGAACCATTATTTACACATTGGGCGTTGGAGGTACAAGGGTCACCTGTATTACATTGGGAGCCGGCATGAGCGGCTTTTGGCGCCGCCAAAGAGGAAATTAACGGTAAGGCTATAACTGCCGCTAATCCGACTTTCTTGATTACTTCACGCCTTGTCTGTCCGTTGAACTTCGGCGCGATATGTGTTTCCAGCAGATTCTTTTCGTTTAACTGGTCAATCGCCAGCCAAATCAAATCTTCTTCAACCGCGCTTCCGCTGGTTTTTGCAAGCAGTCTGGAAATATCCGTGACAGTATTTTTGCCGTCACACGATTTCCAAATCGTAGCTGCCGTCTGATTCAAACAATGGGCTTTATTAGTCTCCAGATCGTAGACTAAAACCTCATTGGGCATTTCCTGGATTACCATTCCTTCCTTTCGGGCGACTGGTATTTGCGAGTCTTTCATTTTTTCTCCTCCGAATAATTTAAAGAATAAAGTTTAAAGTTTTGTTGAATTTCAAAACGTGGCGTCGAGATACTCAATTAAAAAGTTTGCAAATTCATTTGCTTCACCTCTTTGGCACTTTGCGATTATTGCATGTTCGGAAATTTTATTCAAGATTTTTAATACGAATTTCGGATTATTTGTTATCGGAATCGTATTATCTATTATTTCCAGCATCGCCTGCCCGGGACTGAGAATTTCTAAAGCGAATTCCGAATCGTTTTTTCTTGTTTTATCAAATTTACAAATTAACACTAAACCAACCGGCAGCGGCGTTTGTCCGACTGCCGCGCCGAATGAAGACGGCGAGCGTTCAACTTGTTTATAATCATCAATGATTCCCCGCATCGAAAGCGTTTTCGGAAACGAATGCACAAAGCCTTTTTCATCCAACACCGCGTATTCATCCGAATAATATACGGCGCCTTTTTTTATCAGCTCGGCTACCAATGTCGTTTTTCCCGAAAAACTTCTTGCCGGTATTATAACCGCTTTGTCTTTCCAGGCAACCGCACCGGCGTGCAGAAAAACTTTTTCGACCGCGTATTCGGCTACCGTCAGACGTATCTGACCAGCGAGCAAATCAAATAGATTTTCGATGCCGGGAAAGTTGGCAACCATTTCCCCATCTTTGAATATTTTAAAATTTCCGTTTTTCTCGTCGATTACCTCCAAAAGATGCTCAATTCCATTCTGCTCTATGACATTGATTCCAAGCGGTAAAATTTCAACGATACGTTCTTCAATTTTTTCCGGGTATGAACCTGCGTTCACTCTAATGCCCAATTTTACGCCGTAGGCTTCAAAATTTATTTGATTTCGAGTCGCTCTTTTTTTTGCGGGCATTGAAATATTTTAAACTTATAACTTTTCTACGATTCAACAGGCAATGTCGCAAACAATAGTTTCCGTCTATCTGCTCTGCGCTCCGGCTTTTTTCACCCAAAATAAAAATATTGATAAACCGATTGATTCCAATAATATAAAACCGTACAAATAAATACTAAAATTTACATCCAGAATCAAGCCAATCAATAAAATTACATTTAAGACAGAAGCCATACCGTAGAGAATCGCAACCGTTTGATGTGAAAATCCGTTTATTACCAATTGCTGATAGATATGACTGCGGTGAGCCTGCCAAACTCTCTCACGATTATAAACTCTTTTCAGAAATGTGAAAATAGTGTCGAAGAAAAATAACCAGACCAGTGCGACGCCGGCAAAAAGCAGTCTGCCGAAACTTTCCGAACCGTCTTTTACGGCTAAAATTGGCAAGGCGGCAAAACTATATCCCAAAAATGCACTGCCGACATCGCCCATAAAAATTTTTGCAGGCTGCCAGTTATGAATTAAAAAACCTAAACCGGAGAATGCCAAAACACCGCCAAAAAATTCCGCCGTCTCAAGATGTAAAATCCTACCGATTATCAACCAGCCGATGCCCGCTGTAACCGTCTGCAGACCGGCAATTCCGTCTATGCCGTCCATAAAATTATAGGCATTCGTGAGCCAAACGATCCAAAAGAAAATCGAAATCAAACCGAAAATCCTGCCGTTTTCAAAATAAAAAGATATGGCGGAAAGTTCTCGAAATTCGCCTAAAGTTTGGATTACGAGAATTGCTGAAACCGCGTGAACCAAAAAACGCCAGACGAAAGAAATCGAATACAAATCGTCAAGCCAGCTTATTAGTGCAATCAAAATCGCCCCGATAAAATAGCTCCACGAAAAGGTTTGCGTAAAAAAAAGCGTATAAATAAGATAGAAAACCAAACATACCACGACGATTACAAAACCGCCGCCGCGCGGTGTCGGCTTTGTGTGCGAGCTGCGTTCATTCGGTATATCAAGAAGTTTTCGTTGCAAACTCCATCGCCGAAAAATTGCGACTCCAAAATATGTGCAAAGAAAAACCGTCGCGTAAAAAAAAATTTCAGTCACAACTCTTATATTTTACTTTTTACTTTTGCCTGCTGACTTTTTGTTTTTTATACCAATCAATCTGTCTTTCAATTGCCTGCTCGATTGAAATTTTTGTTCTGAAATTATAAACCTCGGCAATTTTATCGGCGGAATAAACGTCGTCCGAAAGCCATTTCTCGATTGTCTTTAACAATCGGTCTATTTTTTTCACCTTTGGTAATTTATCTTTAACTTTGAATAAAAATTCAAATAATTCCGCCGGAATACTGAATTTTGGAATTTCCTTTCCCAATTGCTGCGCAATCAAAGAAACAAAATCAAACATCTTGATTGGTTTTGCAGCTAAATTAAAAATCTCGGTCGCGCCCGTCTTTTGAGTCAAAATTTTGCCGCACGCACGCGCTACGTCATTTTTGTAAATCAAGGATTTCAAATTCTCGCCTTTTCCTATCCAAAAAAACCTTCCTTTATCTATTGCTTCAATCAAACGCTCAACATTGCCCATGTTTCCTTCACCGATGACGGGTGCAAGTCGTAAAATTGTCAAGGCAATATTATTTTTCTCACAAAATTCTATCGCTTTCCCTTCTGCTTCTAACTTGCTCCCGGCATAAAAAGTTTCCGGCTGGCAAACTGCATTTTCGTCAATAACAAAATCCGGCGCTTTATACTTTTTGTTCCCGGACGTTTTTTTTATTCCATAAACCGCTGTCGAACTTATCAAAATAAATTGCTTAGCGCGTAATTTCAAAGACAACTTCAAAATGTTTTCCGTTCCCTTTACATTTACCGCTGTAAATTTCTCAGCATCAATTTCTGAAAATTGATGCGCAAGTCCGGCGCAATGAACTACAGCATCTATTTGCCCGAATTTTTCAAACACCTTTAAATTTTCATAAACGGTTATATCCGCCGTTATAAAACTGCCGTGGATTTTCGAGTTTTGCTTATCGGCAGAAAGTTTTGAACGGCTTGTCTGATAAATTTCAAAACCCGCACTGGAAAGTTCCGAAACAACCTCTCTGCCTACAAATCCGCTTGCGCCTGATACTAAAACTTTCATGAATTTATAAAATTAAAACTTTTATACATAAGTCGTTATCGGACGCATTTATTTCATTGCCCTTTTATATCTTTCGATAGCTGTCTCTACAGAATATTTTTCAATTGCAATTCTACGTGCGAGGTTTCCCATCTCTCTAATTTTTTCCCGTTCGTCATAAATTTGGTAAATCTTTTTCAAAAGTTTTTCAGGTTCTGAAGGCGGAACGTGCCAGCCAACTTTATCTTCTTCCAAAACTTGCGCGACCTCCGAATTTTCTTCGGTCAAAGCCAGTATAGGCTTTCCTGCCGCCAGAAAATTGTATGTTCGGCTCGGCATCGCCACTCCCCGCATTTTTTTTATCAGCGGTACCAGCCCGACATCGCAGGCGTTTAAAAATAAGTTTTGTTCGTTTCGCGGGCGTGGGGCGAGAACCGTTAAATTTGTCAACTGTTTAGTTTCTACTTCGTTCAACAGCCATTTTCGTTTGACGCCCGAACCGATGAACAAAAAATGAAATCTTTTGTCATTTTTTAATTCCGCGGCGCAGGCGACAATGCTTTCTATATCCTGCGGATGTCCCATATTTCCCGCATACAAAAAAACAAATTTGTCCAGAATATTTAGTTCTTTCAAAAGCGGATTTTCGTCTCTGGCGAGCGGTTGGATTTCTTCTAGTGACGCCCAATTTTGAATAACTTCAATCGGAGTTTTACCTTTGCCGTCGGCAGAATTCAATTGCGATTTAACCAATTCACGCATATCGCGCCCGACGACAATAATTTGCTTTGCGTTTCGGTAAAGCCATTTATTTGATTTGTTTAAAAATTTGACAAAAAGCGAATCGGTTCTGGACTTACCGACAGCGGTCAGCGTTTCCGGGTATTTATCCTGTATAACCAGCGTATATTCGGATTTGCAAATCTTCGCCGCTAAGGCAGTAATAAACGGCAGCGTTGGCGGAGCGGAAACGACCAGAATTTCATCGGTTGTTTTTACTTTTGTTAAAGTTTTCATAAACATTGAAATTCCTAATGTGAGCATATTAATAAGACGGTAAATCAGAACGTCTTTGTCGAGCGTCGTTCCCCACACGCGAAAAATCTCAACCGCTTTATATACCTCCCTTTTTGGAGCGCGAGTGCCGCGCGCCGCGTAGTTCGGTTGACCGCAGATAACCTTGACATCAAAAATTTCAGTTAATCCTTCCCCGATGCCGGTTAAATAATATCCGGTCTGATTGTTTTCAGGGTAGTAAAGCTCTGTCACAACCCAAAGCCGCCTCAATTTTTCAGTCCTTAGCTTTTGAAGTTTTACTTCCGGTTGGCTGCCTCTGTCCATTTCTTTATTGGTTAAAAACAGATTTGTGAAATTAAAAATATTCGGACTTTCGGTTAGCTAATATGCTTTTTCAAACTCGTATAACCCAAAATGATGTTGGCGACCGTTCGCGCTACGTTTTCCTTTAAATATTCCTGCGGCGGCGTCCAAACTGCAGGTTGAGAAATCGCCAGTTCGATTGCTCGCAATATGTTGTCGGTTTCGGCACCGCTCAAAATATTGCTTCCCGCTTCTATTGTTTCCGGTCTTTCGGTTACGTCGCGCAAAGTTACGTTCGGGATTCCGAATATCGCGCATTCTTCCTGCACCGTTCCGCTGTCGGTTAAAACGGCAAGCGCATTTTTCTCAAGTTTTACAAAATCAAAAAATCCGAGCGGCTCAAGCAGTATTATTTTTTCGGATGCGGGTTTCAAATCGAATTCTTCGAGCTTTCCGGCAGTTCGGGGATGAACGCTGATTAACATTTTTTTGTCGAATTTTTCGACCAATTGCGAAAAGGCTCGGAAAATTTGCTGAAGTCTTTCCAAAGCGTCCACATTTTCTGCTCGATGCAAAGTTACCAAAAAATAGTCAAACGGCTCGACCGCGAATCTTTCCAGGCAATCGCTTATTTCAATTTTGTCGGAAAAATTGTCCAGAACTTCCTTTATCGGGTTTCCGGTTACAAAAATTCGCGCGCGCTCGATTCCTTCACTGATTAGATTTTCTTTACTTCGTTCGGTATAAGGCAACAAAATCGTGCTGGAATGGTCAATTATGCGGCGATTGACTTCCTCCGGCACACGGTTGTCATAACAGCGATTTCCCGCTTCCATATGAAAAACCGGTATTCCGCGCCGCGCCGCAATTATCGCCGAAAGCGCGCTGTTTGTATCGCCCAAAATCAGTATTTTTTCCGGTTTGTATTTTTCCAGAACTTCGTCGGTCTTCGATAGTATCAAACCGAGCTGCTCGCCCAGACTTTTCGATTTGATACCGAAATGCACATCCGGTGGGCGAACTTCCAAATCCTTTATAAAAATATCGCTCAAACTTTCGTGATAATTTTGTCCGGTGTGAACGGTTGTATGCTCGCTGTAACGGTCAAGAATTTTCAGAATCGGGCTTAATCTGATTATTTCCGGTCGCGTTCCGAAAATCGTCATTATTTTCATAATTTTTATAGGACGTAAATTATTAATCAACTAAAAAACGGGCAATTTCACTACTTGATTCGCTCAACAATGTTTTCAGCTTTTCGATGGAGATATTATCATCCTTTGATGAATATTCTCCCGTCAGAGCAGGAGTAAAATTCTTTTCATCGCGTAATTCAGGCAGAACCGGCAATATCACAAAATAGCCGTCGCGCTCGGTCGTACGAAAACACTCTTCTTCTGAAACCATAATTTCATGCACTTTTTCGCCCGGTCTGATACCCGTAAATTTTATAGGCAACGCGATTTCACCCATCAAAGCCTTTGCAATATCGGTAATTCTCGCTGCCGCGACTTTCGGCACAAACGTTTCTCCGCGCTTTCCCGTTGAAATCGCTGCAAAAACCGTGTCAACGGCTTTGTCCAAACTCAAGAGAAACCTCGTCATTTCTTCCAGAGTAATCGTCAGCGGCTGATGCTTGCGAATTTGTTCGACAAACAGCGGCACAATCGAGCCGCGCGAAGCGATTACGTTTCCGTAACGGACGCACATAAAACTCGTATCCGGGCAATCTCTGTTTGCCTCAATCAAAACCCGCTCCTGCAAGGCTTTCGTCATTCCCATAACGTTTATCGGCTTACAGGCTTTATCGGTTGAGATTCCGATTACTTTCTCGACCGGCAAGTTATTTTCGCGGATTGCCCTGACAATATTTGCCGCTCCGTGAATATTCGTCAATATCGCTTCAAACGGAAAGTATTCGCAGGACGGAACTTGTTTCAAAGCCGCCGCGTGAAAAACAACGTCGGCGCCGCGCATTGCTGCCAGCAGCGCCGGAAAATCGCGCACGTCGCCGATTCGAAAATTTAATAAATCCTGTGAATTTTTATAAATAACGTCGTCGGTTGCTTCGCGCAGATGCATAAAATCAAGCCGCATATAATGCTGCTTGGCTTCATCTCTGGAGAACACCGTAATTTTTGCAGGGCGTCCCAACTCTCCGCTTAAAAGTCTCTTGACCAGGGTTTGTCCAAGCGAACCGGTTCCGCCGGTTACTAATATTCTTTTTCCTTCTAAATTATTCATTTATAATTGTCTGTAAAGTTTTTTGTCATCCGCCATCGTTTGCAGCATTTTTCCCCAACCGATCGGTTGAAAGCCGGTGGCGGCTCTAAACTTTGTCGAATCGAGGCTTCTATCTATATAAAAATTTTCATACGGCTCGATTTCAATATCAATTTTATACTGTTTCTTTAGCAGATTAAGTAAGTCAAATTTATTTATCGGCTCGCTCGACAAATGATACAAGCCTTCTAAATTTTTGTGATTTACGATTAAATCAGCGATTATTTCAGATATAATAATTGTCGGGAAACCTGAAAAAACGGCGTTCGTGTAACCTCTAACTCGTTTTCCGCGGTTAGATAAAAACCATTCCACCAGACTGTGTGCGGAAAATAGCTCTCTACCGATAATTGAAGTTCTCAATGTCAAACAATTGTCGGAAACAACCTCGCCCAGATTTTTACTTTTTCCGTATAAATCAGCCGCGTCTGCCAAATCTTCCTCTTTATAATTTCCTTTCTTACCGCTAAAAACGCAATCCGTGCCAAAGGTAATTAAACGCGCATTATATTTTTTTGTTATCTCTGCAAGGCGATGCGGAAAAATTGAATTTATTGTTAAAGTCTGCACGATATCTTTTGATTCGGGTAATTGCTTTATTATTCCGACGGCATTTATAACAACCTGCGGTTTTATCGTGTCAATAATCGTTTCAATTTCCTCTATATTCTCCGCATCAATGCTTTCATAAATTTGTGCTTTATCAAAAATTTTGAATCGATCAAATGTTTTAGATTCCCCTCTTACGGTCGCCCAAACATCAAAATCGAGTGACAAGGTTTGCACTAATTTATGCCCGAGCATTCCGGTACCGCCGATTATTAAAATTTTCATTTTATGTAGAACATCAAATGTCTTTTACAGACATTTGATGTTGTTTATAAATTAACTTAAAACCAAACGTTAAAAACCCGCGGTAAGTTTAAGAATAGAAATAACTTTGCGGCAATGAGCTTCCCAAGACCATTTAGCAATATTTGCCGTTCCGACTTCGATTAAGTTCGCAAGACTGTCGTTTTTCGTATCTAGCATAGCAGCGATTTTCTCCGCTAAATCTTTCGCGTTTCGTTGCTCAAAAAATATCGCTCCGCCGCCTGAAACCTCCTTCAAAACAGGAATATCCGAGGCAATCAAGGGCGTTTTTCTTGCTTGCGCTTCAACAATACCTAAACCAAAACCTTCATAAAGGGTTGGGAAACAGGCTACGCTTGCGTTTTGCATTGTCCACTCCAATTCTTCGGGCGAAAGCCTTCCCAAAAAAATTACATTTTTCTTTATACCCTGCTTTTTAACCGCTTCTTTTAGTTGCCTATCTGTATTTATATCACCGGTTAGAATCAACCTGGTCTGATTATAAATATCAGTATAATTTCTCTTTAGTTCACCAAAAGCATTAATACCGGTTAAATGGTCTTTGTGCGGAAGCTGCGCGCCTGGTTGAAGAATAATTTTGAAGTTTCCCGAAGGTACGTGCTTCGGTTTTTGTCTATTGTTTATCCGTCGGTTGACCGCTAACGGCACGATGTGAACCTGCTGTTCTTGTTTAACTAATTTTAATTCATGTAACTCATCAGCTATTGCTTTGCTAATAGTTATGATTGCTTTAGATCGTTTGACTGAACGGCGTACAAAATACCTTAACAACCTAAAATATATGGGACGAAAACGCGGGAAATTTTTGCAGTAAAATTCATTAACCAGGTCGTGAACGAGCAGCACGCTTGGTATTTTCATTGGAGGCATCAGATTAAAAGGAAAAAAGACCACGTTTGAATTCCAGCGACCGGCAATTTTTTCTGCATTATTATGTTCAAAAATAATCCGTCCTAAAGCAGATTGAGGTATTTTTGCCGATATCCAATTTATTTTATTGTTGAAAATTTCTCCCCAGCGACAGCTTTCCTCAGAACCGACAACAGCGATTTCCTCATCTTCCGTAACTCTAGACAAAGCTTCCAGAAAAGAACTTAAATAAACTTCTGAACCCAGCGTTCTTCCCGGTTCAAATCTCATTATGGAAATAAGGATTCTCATCTTTCCTTTCTCCTTATTTTATCAAAAATAATAAAGTAAGCTGTCGGACTTTTTTATATAAGACTGTAAATATTATTATTAGACGAAACGACAATCCGCAATAAGAGATTTATGAAACGATTTTTAACCGTCTAAACCTTAAAAAGTAAGCCGTAATGCTGTTTGAACGGCAACACGGTAAATTAAAATTCGTTTGAAATTCTCTGCCCGACAGTGTTTTAAAATCTTAATTTATAAATCTTTAGAACGGCAAACGAATTTAACCCTTAAATTTGGTATCGATTATTTCGCACCAGATATGTGCAATAGTAATATGCGCTTCCTGGATGCGCGCGGTTCGCTTTTCAGGAACCAAAATGCAGGCGTCGCAGAGTGAAGCAAGTTTTTTTCCGCCCGCACCGGTTAAACCGATTGTTTTGCATCCGATTTGCCGTGCGCTCATTACTGCTCGGTTGACGTTCGGCGAATTTCCGCTGGTACTGATAGCGATTAAAAGGTCGTCCGCCTTTGCCAGACCTTCGACTTGTCTGGAAAAAACGCACTCAAAACCATAATCATTGGCAAGCGCGGTCAAGGCTGACGTATCGGTTGTCAAAGCAATTGCCGGAAGCGCTTTTCTCTCGGTTTCGTATCGTCCGACAAATTCTGCCGCAAGATGCTGCGCGTCGGCAGCGCTTCCGCCGTTACCGCAAATTAAAATTTTATTTCCCTTATTCAAGGTTGTAAAAATCAGCTCGGCACAAATTTCTATATTATTTATTTCATTCGACAAAATTTTTTGAAAGGTTACCAAATGAGCTTTTAAAGTGTCGATAATTAAATCGGTTGTCTTACTCGGTTTAACAAATTTCCCGCCGTTTTCGGCATCGACTGTTTGTTGAATTTTTGCAACAATGCCGCTTGACGAATAACCGTTCTTTAACGGTAATGAAAAAACCTTGCCGCCTCTTTCCTCAACAAAACTGGCGCCGACAATTTCATTTTTCGCCCAATCGCCGCCTTTGACCAAAACATCCGGTTTTATTTCTTTGATTAAACTTTCCGGTGTCGGTTCATCAAAAATACGAACTTCGTCAACAAATCGCAAATTCTGTAAAATCTCCGCTCTATCCGTTTGATTGATAAACGGTCGACGGTCGCCTTTTATTGATTTTACGGACGAGTCGCTGTTGATGCCGACAATCAATTTTGTTCCGAGAGCGCGCGCCTGTTTCAGTAAATCTATATGTCCCGGATGTATTATGTCGAAACAACCGTTTGTAAATACTACAACTTCCATAATATAGAGATTTAGAGGCGGAAAATTCCCAAACCTAATTAACTGTTTTTAATTGGTAATTCATTTTTGGAACAGCCGAATGAGTCCTGCTCATAAGAAACCAAACTATCAAAATTCCAATCATAACAATAAATGCAACTTTTATCAGATAAGGTATAATCGTGCCGAAAAAACCTTCATACGAAATGGCGGTTAAAAGCATATAATAAAGGGTCGTGCGCCAGTAGGAAAACTCCTGGTTTTCAATCAGAGTCGAATATATAAACCGTATAACGATGCCTAAAAACAACATTCCGAACACAATTCCATACGGTCCGAAGTTTCGCAAAAGGTCGCCGATCGGCGTAATCCCAAAGGAACTTTCTGCGAAATTAAAATATAGATCGCTGTATTTTCTCGGCTCTGAAGCGATAGGCTTATCCTGCCACAACGGTCTCGGAACGAAAAAGGTAACGCTGTCTTTGTAGATATTGTGGTCTAAACCGTAACTTTCCTCATATGGTTCTAGTTTTTCATAATTAGCAACGACAACCCCAAGAGTGCTGACCGCTTCGATTCGTTCAGCCATTGCAGTCAAACCTTGTTCAAAAGTGCTGCCTAAATCCTGTTCGGCAACCTGGTCGAAAGTTGTCAAAATGTTTTCGGTGTATTCCGCCATACTAACCTTCGCTTCCGTTTGCTTTACGTTTCGAAAAGTCGTTCCGTAGATCATTCCGCCGACGACAGCCGCTACCAACAGCACAGCGCCGTAAACCTTGTGTCTGAATGTAATCGGTCTTCTTGAATAAATAAAAGCGCAGCTTATCAGAATAAAAATTTGAAATAAACTTCCTCGATTACCTTGATATGCGGATTTCGTTAACGCAAACCAAAAAAGTAATCCGATAATAAGGTAATGATTTATATTCAAAGTTTTTGTTCTAAAGATTGCCAGCCAAAGCAAAAAACTCGCTTCGAGCCAAAATAAAGTCAGGAGAAAAATCAGCCCGTCAAAGGCGCCGATTGCATCGGCTCTCTGAAATCCGAGAATACCGAGAATAAATGCCATAATCGTGTTAATTAAACCCATTAACAACAACATCAATGCCGGAAATAACACTTGTTCAGATTTCCAATTCCAAACAGGAAGGCGAGCTGAAATTTTATTCGCCGCTTTTTTACTAATCGGCAGGTAAAACCCGATTGTCAGACAAATATATCCAATTGCGACATAAACTAAAGTCAGAGGTAAATTGTATTGCTCGTCTTCGATAAACACCAGAAAATAAGGCTTTGAAAGCCCGCTGGCTAGTATTAAACCGCCCAGGAAAAAAGCCGGTATAAAGTATGACCAGGCGGCAAATACAAGCGGGTGAAAAAAATCGAATTTCTTTTTGTAAAACAAATAAAGGCTCGGCAGCGAAAGCACGAAACCGACCATAATAACCCACGGCATCAGATACATATCCTTGAACGGATTTGCCGCATCATCAACCAATATTAAAAGCGTAATCGCACCGATAATAGTTAGAAGCCCGATTAGCAAAATCGGTATGAGAAAAGCATTACTTCTATTATTTGACACTATCATACTGACTCTAATTTGTTTTTTATTCGGATTTGGAAAGTCCGCAAACGGCTATTACGCCGTCGCAAAGCTGCGGCGAAAATTTAACGGAGACATCGTTGACAAAATTAAAAATTCGGCGATTAAACTGCCGATGTTCGGCTCCAATGTCATAAAATAAAAACTTTTTTACCTGTAAATTTTCCCGTTCCAGAACCAAACTCAATGTTTTGTATGAGTAATAGGCAACGTGGTCGGGATGAACCGGTTCATTTTTTCCGCCGCGTCCGCGCAGACCGTAAATAAAAAATCGCAAGGCGCTGTAGGCGTTGATGGTCGTAATTACCAAATTCGTCTGCGCGTGCATAAAACGTTGAATTCCTCTGAGGAAAAGTCCCGGATTTGAAAGATGTTCAATCATCTCGCCGGCAATTATTACGTCGAAAGTTTCCTTTAAAGATACTTGGTCGAGTTTTTCCAAATCTGCTCGGTAAAGATTTTTTACGCCCGCTTGTTCTAAAATATCAATTCCCTTTTGGTCAAAATCAAATCCGTATAATCGGTCTGCCACTTTTTGAATTTCCAAATGCAAAAGCATATTGTTCTCCAGAGCTTTTTCCGTATAAGGGTAATCGGTGCAGCCCAGGTGCAAAACTTTTTTTCCCGAACACGCTTGTTTTATAAATTTTACTCTGTGAACAAGTTCAAATTCGTTTTCCATCTATTTTTATCTCTGCAAAATATACCTGAGCAAAATTTTCTCATCCTCTTTTATGAAACCCAGAATCCAAGCAATCAAAACATAGACGACGCCCCCGGCAAAAGTCGCCGTCAAGAAACTCAACCAACTGAATGAAAAAAATTCAACGATTGATTTTTCAATAATAGCCGCAAAAACTGACGCTGTCAGCAAAACACTCAGAATTTTCACCCAAAAACTCAACTGGACATGTCCGAAAAACCATTTTTCAACATAAAAAATCGAAAAGAAAATTGCCATGTAGCCAGCCATCCTTCCCGTTGCCACGCCTTCGAGTCCAAAATTTTGCGTTAAGCTAACCATCAAAAAAAGGCTGATAATCAAGCATATCATAAAAAGATAGCAGTTATAGCTCGGGTAACCCAACCCTTCCGTCATTTGCCAGGATACAATTTGAATAGCCAACAGGCTGTAAGTTATCGTATGAATTACAAGGAGAACGGAAGTTTTTTCGGCAAAAACCGGACCCATCCAAAGAGTCAAAAAAATGTTGCTTTCCGATATAAGAGTAGTTCCCAAAAAAAATACGAAAAAACAAACTATTTTTGTTGCTTTTGTGTAGAGGCGAAGTAACTTCTCTTTATCGTTTTTTAGTTCGCTCGAAAGAGGAAATAAAACAAGCGTCAGACTCGATATAAAGCCGTGAATATAAAAGGAAAGCTGCATCGGTACTACATAATATGTCAGACTTTTCGTTTCCATTTGGCTGCTTATCCAGCCTCTCTCGAAAAGCAGCAAAAAATTCGACAAAATTTGATAGCCGATAATGCCTGCACTGTATTTTATTATCAACCGTAGAATTTCGCCTTTAAACCGAAAACTCAACTTAAAATCCGGCATAAAACGCTTCGCCGTAAAAACATAAACTAAAGATGTCAAAACGGTTACGGCTAAATTCCAATAGAATAAACTCAAAAGTCCATATCCGCTGATTACCAGTAAAAGATTGCCGACTAATAATGCAATATTGTTGAGATTGAATATTTTCGAGTAAACGTCGAAGCGGTGTATGCCTTGCAGAATTGAAGAGAAAATCTGATTCTGCATCGTGAAAAAAATTATTATCGAAGCAATATATAAAGCAATCGTCGCTTTGTTTTGCGCTGCGGGTTCTATTTTGAAAACATTTTCAACCAGCCAACCGGAAGTCAGACAAAAGATAGAAACGCTCAATAATCCGACTAAAATGTTGACGAAAAAGGCTGATGAAATAATGTCAGGGATTTTTTCGTCTTCTCCAACAGCTCGATATTCGGCGATGTATTTCGTAATGGCACGCCCGAAACTAAAATTAAATGAATAACCGACAAATCCCAAAACCAGCGCGTAAATTCCATAATCATGGTCACCCAAAGCATTAAAAATTTTCGGTGTTGCATAAAAACTAAGTCCCAACGGCAGAAACCAAGTCGAGAAACCGTACAGCACATTTCTTCCTACACTACGTGTTGTTTGGGGCTGCTGCTTTTCCATTAATTTCTGTCGAACGATTCGATGTAGTTTTCAGCCGCGATTTTGGCGACTACTTCTTCGCTGAAATTCGTCAAAATAAATTCGCGTCCGTTTTTCGATAATCTTTCACGCAAAGTTGAATCATCTTTTAATGTCTGTATGGCATTTTTTAATTCTTTGACCGCTCCGGGCGCAATCAGATAGCCGGTTTCGAGATGTTTTATGGCTTCGGGAATGCCGTTTATGTCGGTTGAAACACTCGGAATTCCTAGAGCCATCGCTTCGAGCAATGAAATCGGTAATCCTTCGATATAACTCGGCAGGGAAAAAACATCAGCCACGCGAAGTAAGTTAAATAAATCTATATGCTCTCGTCCAACTTGTTCTGAGGTTATAAAAACAAAGTCCTTGCCAAGACCGAAAATTTTTGCTTTTTCCAAATCCATATTGCTTGGTTTTGAGTTGGAAATCCAAACAAACGCAATGTCGTCGTTTGTTTGCTTGAGTTTCGCCGCCGCTTCTAAAAATATCCAACGTCCTTTTCGGTCAATAAATTGTCCGACGCAAAAAACCAAAAATTTATCTTTCGGCAAGTTGTATTTTTCGCACATCTCGTTTCGATTAATTTTCGTATGTAATGCCTGATTAATCTCTTGGGGATTAATGTAAGCGTGGGTTACTTTTATTTTTTGAAAAAAATCTTCCGGAACCAGCATTTTCAAACTTTCCCTGGCATCATTATTAGCCGTAAAAATATGAAAGTTTTTCATTCGGGCAAGAATCCCGAATTTCGCGAGCCAAATAAAATATCGGTGTTTTGGAATCGGTAAAATAGAATTATGAACGGTTACAAAAACTTTTGCTTTTCGGCAAAGCCATAGTAAAGCAAAAAGCGATTGCCAGGGAGCGATTTCGATGTGAATTACGCTGTCGGAAAAATCGAATTTGTTTAAATATTTGAGCATTACAAATTCGCAATAGATTTTATTCCAGTGGCGTTGCAGTTTTCTCGCAAAGGTCGGTGCCGGTTTTGTATCAGTGTGAGAATCGAAAAATTCGCAAGGTATTTGTAAATTATGTAAAAATTTTAATAACTGCTCGTTTGAACCCGACGGCATAATCGCAAGCACATCGGAGTAATTTTTCATTTCGTTCATCAAGCCGAAAAAATAAACTTGCGCTCCGCCCCATTCTAAATAATTCCAAATATAAAATACCTTCTTCGGGAGCATTTAAAAATAAAATTTTTCTAATTTATAGCTTTAAGTTGTTTGTGAAGTGTCAGACAATAGACTGTTAAAGTAACTTCTCCTAAACAACTCAAAAGTATTGTTTTGAGAAATTCCCGTTAATCTTTAATGTTTTCACTCAACTTTTGAACATTTCTTTTAACTCCTTTTCAGGTTGTTCATTTGCCCATGAACCCTCAGGGCTTTTATTTAAAGCGGCACGAATGAAAAACGCGCAAAACGCCGCCGCACCCTGTAATTTAGACGGCGCGCCGTCTAAATTTGCGTAAAACCTTCGCCTTAAATTATGAATATGACCGAGATTAAAGATGAGAGCGTTAATTTTTTCTCTAAAACTCATTTTTCCGACTTTCCCCGGAAGATTATTCGGTTGGCAAAAAACGCGCGCCCGCGGTTCTATAAGAAGTTTCCATCCATTTTTCCTGAGTCGCGGTGTATATTCCGCATCTCCAAAATTTGGGTAGCGTTTTGAATTCATCAAACCAACCTCTTTGATTGCCTGAACCGGAATTAATAAACAATTTCCGGCGATTACTCCTACTTCCCAGGCTTTTTCGGGGATTGTCCAAGCCGTCTGGCGCTGCCAATGTCGCCAGCCACCGGAAAATGTTTCCCAACGCGGTGAAGTTTGAAAAAGTTTATGCGGCATGTCCCACAGCAAAAGCAGCGAACCGACGATTGAACGTGGATATTTCTCAGCCGTTTCAACCATGTATTGTAAAAATTTTGAATCGAAAACCTGATCGTCATTCATCATTAAAACATAATCGGGATTATTCTTTAATGCAGCTCGCACGCCGACGTTTGTGCCTTCAGTAAACCACAAACTGCCGTCGCCTTTTACAATCTCGACTTTTGGAAATTCTTTTCTTATGGCTTCGCTTGTTCCATCACTCGAACCGTCGTCAACAATTACAACATGAACGTCTAAGCCTCGCGTTTCAATTTTTGAAAGGCTGCTCAGACACTGCAAAGTAATTTCACGTCGGTTATGAACTGGAGCTACGATTTCTACTTTTTTCACGTCTTAAATAATTTAATATATACAGTTAAATATTCGCTTCGTTTCCCCAAAGTTCTTTTAAAAATTGAGATTGTGTTTCATCATTTGTGCCGCAACCAATCGGAATATAGTTAATTTTCTCTATGCCGGAGAGTTGCTCTTTCAAAATCCGCCAAAAATCATAGACGGTTACTTCCTTTCCATCCACAACAAAATCTTTTGCCGCTAATTGTTTGAATTCATCATCAGCAGTGGTGATCAAAACAATATCGGCTTGGTCAAGACATTTTTTTGCCGATTCTAAAATCACAATTTTCCCGTTTAATTCGGCATTCGCGCTTTCATTTGCAAGTGGGTCGTAAGCGACTACTCGCGCCCCTGCTTCGGAAAGCGTTTTTCCTAGATAAACGCCCTGCGATTCTTCGACAACATGAGAACTCGGTTTATATGCCAAACCCAAAATTGCAACCGTTTTACCTTTCTTGATTATCGGACGCAACTTTTCCGTTATCGTGTCCGCCATCGAACGATTAACCCGGTCGGTCGTTTCGGCAATGTCAGCGCAGGAATTCAATGTCCGCGCCATATAACTTAAGGCAACATTATCGCGCGGAAAACAAGGACCGCCGTAACCGAGCGCGCCGGTCAAATACTTTCGCCCAATACGCGAGTCGGTCCCGAGAGCGTCCGTTACAATGTCGACATTTCCGCCCGGAATTCTTTCGCACAAATCAGCCAGCATATTGGCAAATGTGATTTTTGTCGTAACGAATGTGTTGACCGAAATTTTTGTCAATTCGGCATTTTCCAGACTCATACGCTTGCAAGGCGCGCTGCCGAACATTACTTGTGAATAGAATTCTTCTAATTCTTTTCCCGAACGCTCGTCAAATTCGCCAACGAGCGTAAAATCGGGGTTCAAAAAATCTCTGATTACGCTGCCGAGTGCAATAAACTCGGGACTGTAACAAAGTCCGAAATCCGTGCCGCATTTTTTCCCGGATTCTTTTTCCAAAATCGGAAGAAGTCCGAACCGCGTCGCGCCCGGCAAAACGGTACTGGTTAAAACTACAAGGTGATAACCCTCTTTTTTTGCCAGAGCTTTTCCAATTTCCTTAAAAGCCCATGCCGCATATTGCAAAGAGAATGAACCTTTTTCATCGCTCGGTGTCGGCACAATTACAAATGATAAATCCGAATTGAGGATTGCTTCCTCGTGGCTCATAGTTGCGCTAATTCTTTCTTTGTATTTGGAAATGTATTTTTCCAAATCAGTTTCCTGAACCGGCTCGCGTCCGGCGTTGACGGCATCAACCGATTTTTGATTGACATCGACCCCAATAACTTCAAAGCCGCGACTTGCAATCGCGGCAACCATACTTGCTCCCAGTTTTCCCAAACCGATAACGGAAATTTTTTTCTGCATTTATTCGATTTTTAAATATCCTCTTTCTTAATTTTTATTTCACCTTTGCGGTAACGCACAAATGCCAACCAAACAATTTTTCCAGTTTTCTAAATACTCTTTCAGGTAAATAACGGAAATACCATTCTTTCAAATATTTATATTGCACATACTCAGGTATACGATAAGGAAAAATATGATCTACAAAAATGTCTTGAGCCTCAAATGCTTCGCCTATCAAATCCTTTACTGATTCTTTTGTATAAGAATAAGTAATTGGACAGCCGGTCTGTGCTTCAGAATGCCTGGCAATCATTTTGTCCAATTCCCAAAATTTTCCTTTTCCGTAACCGAGCAAAATCCACAAAACTTTCCACGAACGGCGATAATAAACCATTAGTTTTAAGGTGCTGTCTTTACCAACAAAATTTTCGCGTATTTGCTCAATAATTTTTACCGGTTGCGGCGAATGATGAATGACACCGAATGAATAAACAAGGTCGAATTTCTGCGGCGTTACGAACTCGGAAAGTTTTTCGGCATCGGCTTCATAAAAATTTATGCGGTCGGAAAAACCGTAAACTTCGGCGCGTTTTTTCGCCAATTCCAAAGATTTGGCTGATAAATCCACAGCCGTAACCTCTGCGCCTGCACGAGCAAAATTAATTGTATCCGTCCCGATTCCGCAGCCGATTTCCAATACCTTTTTCCCGCGCCACTTTTCAAATTCGGCAAACAGCGGAATATGCGGTTCGACAAAATATTTCCGGGCTTCAACCTGGTCAAAATACTCTCGGGTTCCAACTTCAGCCGTAGAGTGACGGATGTTGCAAGGTCTGGCATTCCAATAATCTTTTACTTTATTTATTGAAATTTCAGCAAAATTACTATTCATTTCATTTTCGGTTTTATTAAACTACGCTTTTGGATAACGCTTTTTTATTCTTTTGATTAGAACTCATTTCTTGAACTTGTTCTTCAATCCAACGATAAGTCGTGGCTAAGCCTCGTTCAAGGGAAATTTGCGGCTCCCAGCCGAGAACTTCGCGCAGTTTTGTATTGTCGGAATTTCTGCCGCGAACGCCTTGCGGTCCGTCGATATGTTTTTTATTTATTTTCACGCCTGCAATTTCGGAAATAATATCTGCCAGTTGGTTTATTGTTACCATTCGGTCTTGACCTAGATTGAGCGGCTCGGAAAAATCAGAACGCATCAAGCGGTAAATTCCTTCAACGCAATCGTCTATGTAACAAAACGAACGAGTCTGCTCGCCGTCGCCCCAAATTTCGATTTCGGTTTTGCCGTTTAATTTTGCTTCGGCAATTTTTCGACACATAGCAGCCGGTGCTTTTTCACGTCCGCCTTCCCAAGTTCCCTTTTCGCCGAAGATGTTGTGAAAACGAACTGTTCTAGTTTCAATTCCGTAATCCTTGCGATAATGCATACACAAAATCTCGCTGATTAGTTTTTCCCAGCCGTAAGCATCTTGCGGCTGTGCCGGATATGCATCTTCTTCTCGGAGCGGCTTGATATCAGTAACTTCTTGCAGATGTTCAGGATAGATGCACGCACTTGAAGTGTAAAGATAGCGTTTTACATTATTAGTTTTTGCTGCTTCCAGTGTATGCAGATTTATCAAAGAATTGTTATACAAAATCTGCGCGTTGTGCGAGGAAATAAAACCCATTCCGCCCATGTCGGCGGCGAGCGCGTAAACTTCTTCTATATTTCTCGTGGCTTGCAAACAATTGTCCCACCGGCGCAAATCCAGAATTTCAAATTCATCGGCATCGGTTTTGCTGAATTCAGGGTATTTTATGTCAACGCCCCGCACCCAAAAACTCTTATTCTTTAGGTAAGTTACCAGATGGCTGCCGATAAAACCGCCCGCACCCGTAACTAAAATCTTCGTCTGATTTTGCATATTTAATTCGTAAAAATTTTTTCTATCCCAAATTTTATTTCGACAAGCGATTGTTTATTCGCTGTCCTGGCGATAATTATCCCGGTGATAATAACTTTGATAATAATAGTTATTATCCTGCGAACGCAGATTAACGTTGTTTAAAACAACCCCGAAAACCTTTGCTCCGACATCCATTAGAAGCTGGCGCGAGCGGCGTATAACCTGACGAGAACTTTTACCCGAATGAACGACCAGTATCACGCCATCGACGAGCGAAGCAATCAATACGCCGTCGGTAAAAGAAGCAATCGGCGGCGAATCAACCACAATGTGAGTGAAATTATCCTGAACGGTTTTCAGCAGATTAGACATTTGTTCAGAGCCAATCAATTCAGCCGGATTCGGCGGCACAGGTCCCGAAGGCATTAAATTTAATTTTGCCGCTTCGTCATATTGAATAACATCTAAAACTTCTTGTTCTGAAAACTCGCTCGAAAGAAGCGTACTTAAACCTTGACCGTTGCTGATATCAAAAACTGAATGCAGTCGCGGACGACGCATATCGGCGTCTATAATCAAAACCTTCGCACCGGTTTGAGCGAGACTAATTGCCGTATTGATAGCGGTTGTCGTCTTTCCTTCCGCCGGAAGACTGGAAGTTATTAAAAGAGATTTCGGAGCGTGTCCGGCGGTTGAAAGCAGAATCGAGGTTCGCAATTGCCGATAGGCTTCCGCCAGTGCCGAGCGGGAATCGGTATGGATTAAAAGTTCCGAAGTTCCGTCGCCTGCATTATCATTAGAGCCGACCAGCAACAATCGACGTTTCGGCATCGAGTCTATTGTCGGTATAGCCGCCAGAGCCGGAAGCTGCAAATAACTTTCGACTTCTTCGGTCGTGCGAATCGTATCGTCGAGATATTCGAGGAAGAGTGCGAGTCCCATTCCGAAAAGAGTGGATAAAAAAAGCGCGCCTATAACTGTTGTCAGACGACGCGGCGCAATCGGTGCTTCGGGCGGAATTGCGATTTCGGCAACACTGATATTGTTGTCCGACCCAACGGCTTGCACGTCATTTTCACGCTGATTTTTCTGGAGGTTTTCGAGAAATCCTTTTTTGGTATCTATTTCCTGTTTCAAAAGTCTGAGGGTAACGCCGGTCTGATTTTGTCCTTGTGCTTGATTGTATTGTTGGTTATAAGCTATTCGCAGCTCGTTTTCCTGCTTACCTGCCTTGTCTAATTTGGTTTTTAGATTGTCTAAAATTACTCCGGTTATACGCGCGCGATATTTTTTTAAATCTTCTTCATTACTGCTCACCGACTTTTTGATTTCATCTTCGAGCGTCGCAATTTTTTTATCTACTTCTTTTACTTCTGTCGCGCCCTCCAAATATTCTTCTAAAAGTTTTGCGCGGTCCGCTCTCAGGTCTGCAATTTTTCTACGGTTCTCGTTATTCAGAGCGCGGATCTCATTTTCTCTTTCAGTAATATAACGCCCCATTTGCTCTTCAGCTTGAGCAGTTACCCTTTCCGGCGAATCGTTGACGGCTTTGTATTGCGCTTCGGCTTCTTTACGTGCATTTTCAGCTTCGAGCAGTTGGTTATTCAAAATCGAAAGGCTGTCAGTTACAATTGTTTTTTCGTCGTCGGTTTTGAGAATTCCTGCGGTTTTGGTTAATTCATATAATCTCTGCTCACCGGAATTTATTTCGGATTGCAGATTGGCAATTCGTTCCTGCAAAAAGTCGTTTGTTTTTCGGCTTGTTCCCGAACGCTTTTCCTGATTTGTTTTTGTAAAAATTTCAGCAATTCCGTTAACGATAAGCGCTGCAAGCTGAGGGTTTGCATGACGGTATGTAATATTAATTAAACGCGTGTCTTTGTTTGTTCCGCGACCTTCTCTAACCGGCTCAATGCCCAATTCCTTTTTTATTATATTAACGTAGGGAGCGAGCCGAATTGCTTCGGAAATGTCTTCGGTAAGAGTAGTGCTAGCCGAAACGGAAACTTCTTCGACGCCTTTGTCAGTCTTTTTCGTTCCTTCGGTTGCTAAACCCAGTGCTTTCAACATTGACCTCACAACCGAAACCGATTCTTCGGTTTTAACCTTCTGAAAATCTTTATTACTGTCCAGGCTCAAATCTTTGACAACTCTTCGCAACAGTCTTTCGCTGTATAAAATCTGCAACTGAGTATTATAATAAGACGGGTCTTGAATTGTGGGCGGAAGACGTCTTTCGCTGGAAACCAAATCAGGATTTGCCTGTTCGGTATCCACCTGAACGACGGCTTTCGCTTCAAAAATATCCGGCTTGCGCGCCATATAGATTGCCGCCAGAGTTGTCATCAAAACGGCAATTCCGATAACCAGCCACAATCTTTTGCGGATAGCTCGCCAGTAATCCGCTAATTGAAAGCCTTCCTGTGCATAAATCTCGCGGTACGCTCCGTAACCGCCGTTTGGTGATGGAACTTGACTCTCAAAAGGCTGTTCGATTTCTACCGTTTTGACCTTTCTTTGAACGATTTCACGACTCTCTTTCATCGGTTAATTTAAGCTGAAAAAATAATTTTTATGGAATTTTATAAAAAAGCGTACCGACGCTGCCCGTTGCCGCTTTGATAAGACTTTCGGTAAAACTTTTGAGTTTGTCGGTCGGAACTTCAACAATATCATTTGCCAGAAGTTGCGGGTCTGGAACTTTTTGGTCTTTTATATCTTTCAAATTAAAAACAAGCTCCTGCTTTGAACCGTTTTCCGTACTTTGCCGTATAATCCGAACGACACTCTTTTTTGTCGAAGGCAAAGTGCCGCCCGCCGCTGCAATAGCTTGCGACAAAGTTTGTGATTGCTTCAAGTTAATTGTCGTCGGTCTGACGACATTTCCGGTTACGTACGCCTGTTCGATTTCCGCGATAATAACAATATCGCCCGGTTTCATTACCGGATTTACTTTCCCTTTCAAAACATCGTCTAATTTATAACTGGTAAATGCCATTACCTCGCTTTCTTTTGTTTCGGGGTTTTCCGTGTTTGAATCTGCGGAACAGCCGGAGATTCCACCGGCGCTTACGATTTGAATTTTCGAACCGGCACGAGTTACGTCTTGTCCGCCGGCAAAGGTCAAGAGTTCAATCAAAGTCAAACGACGATTGGTGAAAAATTGTCCTGGCTTAAGAACAGCACCGATTACCGATAGCGGACGAGAATTTTGCTCTTTGACGAAAACACGGACATACGGTTCACGTAAATAATTTTGTCTGTAAAGGTTAGCGATTTCCGTTTGGAGTTCGTTTTCCGTTTTGCAAACGGCTAAAATCGAAGTGTCGATTCTAGGAAGATTAATTCTGCCCGTCTCGTCCATTCTGATATTTGGCTGTGAAAGTTCCGGGTGGCGATAAACCGATACTTCTAAAATATCCTGTAAACCTATTCGATATCTTTCTTCACCGGATTTGTTAATTACATTTGAGTTTAGAGTTTCAGCCGGTAATTTATCCGTCTTTGGTTGTGCGTTTGTCGTTTCTTGTTTTTTTATAATTTCCTGCGCGCTAATTTTGGTAGAAAAAGAAAAAATAAAAATAAACAAAAAACACACTACCGACAATGATTTGACTGCTTTCATAGTTTTACTCCAAATTTGTTTTCGTTTTGAAAAAGTAAGCCGTTCGATTCGGTTTCTGCTGGAAAAGTTTATCACAAACTACCGCTGTCTTGATTAAAGGATAGCTTAAAAACATATAGTCTAGCAAACATAGATAATTTATCAAAGTTTTTCGGTTTCATAGTTCGTCTTTTTTGGGTTAAACTTTGTAATTCCTTTGACTTTTATTATAAAACCTGAAACTTATGGATAATCCGACGCCGATGCTGCGGCAGTATCTCGAAATCAAAAAACAATATCCTGGAACCATATTGTTTTTTCGACTCGGTGATTTTTATGAACTCTTCAACGAAGATGCCGTACTCGGTTCAAGAGAATTGGGTATTACTTTAACCGCTCGTCATAAAGATTCAAAAAATCCTGTTCCGATGTGCGGCGTGCCGCATCACGCCGCACACAGCTATATCTCGCGTCTGGTAAAAAAAGGTTACCGCGTGGCGATTTGCGAACAGACCGAAGACGCAAGCAAAGGAATAAAACTTGTCAAACGCGAAGTTGTTCGCGTCATAACGCCCGGAACGGCGATTGATCCGCAACTCACCGAATCGAAAGAATCGGTTTATCTCGGCTCTGTCTGCGGCGTGGGCGATACTTTCGGCGCGGCTTTTCTGGAACTCTCGACCGGTGAATTTTTCACAACCCAGATTTCAGATTCCGAAGCGTGGGGGAAAATTTGTGCCGATATAGAAAGTTTTGCTCCGCGCGAACTTCTCTTTCCCTTATCTTTGCAAAAATTAGTCGATGGCTTTTTCAAAGGCAATTCAAATTCTAAAAATCAAAATTTTTCAAACGTAGCATATATTTCTCCACCGAATTCAAATAAATATTCACCTGCTTTAACAGCGCTCGACGATTGGGCTTTTGATTTTGAAGACAGTGAAAATCTTTTGAAAAAACAATTAAAAGCGCGCGAACTCGCCGGCTTTGGTTTGCAGGGAAAAGCTGAAGCCGTCCGCGCGGCGGGCGCTTGTCTGCATTATGCTCAACAAACACAGCGCACTTCGGCGGAACATATTTCCGATATAAGTTTTTTTGAAGCCAACGATTTTATGGTCTTAGACGCTGTAACGCTGAAAAATCTTGAAATCGTCAAGTCGCGTAGTGAAAGTCGCAATCGTACGCTTTTTGAAGTTATAGACGCTACTGTAACCGGAATGGGTTCAAGGCTTCTGCGCTCATGGCTGCTGCGTCCATCGGTCAAAAAAAGCGAAATTCAAACCAGACTTTCTGCCGTTACAGAATTAACCGAAACAATTCTACGCGATAAAATTAGAATTTTATTGAAGCAAATTTCAGATTTGGAGCGCCTCGTCGGACGTTTAAATTTGAGAACGGCAACGCCCAAAGATTTGATTAGCCTGAATTTTTCCCTATCTCAAGCACCGAATATAAATTCTTCGTTATCAGACGCTTCAAGTCTTTTACTTCAAGTATTGAGCGAGAACATATTTGAATTGCCTGAAATTCGTGAATTAATTGAAAAAGCAATCTCCGATGAGGCGCCATTGAATATTTCCGACGGCGGCGTAATCCGTCAAGGTTTCAATTCAGAGTTAGACCAGCTTCGAGAAGTTTCATCGCACGCTAAACAAACGGTTGCTGCTTTTGAAGAACAAGAAAAACGTCGAACCGGAATTTCCGGCTTGAAAATAAAATTTAATAACGTATTCGGTTATTTTATTGAAATTTCAAAAGGAAATTTGAATCGTGTTCCGCCCGATTATGAAAGAAGACAAACTTTAACCAACGCCGAAAGATTTTCCACGCCGCAGTTAAAAGAATGGGAGCAGAAAATTCTGGGCGCGGACGATCGTATTAAAGAACTTGAAATCGAGATTTTTCAGCAAGTCCGCTCTTTGATTACAAATGAAACCAAATCTTTACAATCGACTGCGCGCGCGCTGGCAACTCTCGACGCATTGGCAAGTCTTGCTGAAACCGCAACCCGGCGAAATTACGTCGCCCCAATTTTGCACGATGGAGATGAAATAGAAATAAAGGGGGGCAGACATCCGATTGTCGAAGCGTTTTTGTCGGAAACTTTTATCCCGAATGATTTGAAAATGAACAATTCGACAGACCGTCTGTTGATAATTACGGGTCCGAATATGGGCGGGAAATCGACCATTTTGCGGCAAATTGCTTTGATTCAAATTCTCGCGCAAATCGGCTCATTTGTCCCGGCTGCTTCGGCAAAACTTCCCGTTACGGATCGTATTTGGACAAGAGTCGGAGCATCCGACGATTTAGCGAGCGGGCGTTCGACATTTATGGTTGAGATGACAGAGACCGCAACGATTCTGCACAATGCAACACCGCGAAGTCTGATTTTATTAGATGAAATCGGGCGCGGAACTTCTACTTTCGATGGGCTTTCTATTGCTTGGGCGGTTGCTGAGTATATTCACAACTCGCCGCAGCACTCGGCAAAAACTTTGTTTGCTACGCATTATCATGAATTAACGGAGTTAGCGGAAAAACTTCCGGGCGCGCAGAATTTTCAGGTTTTGGCAACCGAAAAAGATGGCGATGTTGTTTTTCTGCACAAACTCGAAAAAGGAAAGGCTTCAAAATCTTATGGCATTGCCGTTGCGCAGCTAGCCGGATTGCCTGCTCGAACGATTGTCCGCGCCCGCGAAGTTTTATCGAAACTAGAACAATATGAACTAGCCGTATTTTCCGAAAACAAAAAATCAATTTCAGACAATGCTTTGGAAACGACTTTTAGTAAGGCGTCAAAAAGTAAAATGGCAGCACAATTTTCACTTTTTTCGATTCCCAACGAATTTGTAATTGAAGAATTAAGAAAATTAAAACCGGAAAATCTGTCTCCCGAAGAAGCCAAACAGTTTTTATCCGACTTGAAATCCAGAATCGTCTGAACCGTGCAAAATTTTTAGAGATTGTTGAAGTAAAAAAACTTTTACTTTTTAATGTGTTACCGTAATTGTCTGTCAGACCACATTTTATAAAATACTTTAACCTTTGTTATATTCGGCTTTTGTTTATTATGCTAAAGCAACTTTTATCTCTGCCAATCCAAAAAAAAATCGGTCAATTATTTTTTATCGGTCTTTCTGGTTCAGAGATTGATCAAAATTCCATCTCCCTTCTTCGTGAAATCTCGCCGGGCGGCGTTTGTCTTTTTTCCCGCAATATAAAATCTGCGAATCAAGTCGCAAAATTCATATCCGATATTCGTGAAAATTTAGCAGTCGAGCCGTTTTTAAGTCTCGACCAGGAAGGCGGAGTCGTTGACCGTCTGCGCCGGATTTTAGCTCCCATGCCTTCTGTTAGTTTGCTAAAAAACATGGCTAATGCGAAAAAACTGGCAAAACTTACGGCAGAAATCGTTCGGTTGTTAGGGTTTAATATGAATTTTGCGCCCGTTGTTGACATCATTGACCAAAGTCGAGAAGAATTTTCAAACGGTCTTTATTCCCGTGCCTTCGGAAAAACAAAGGAAGAAGTCATTGAATTGGCAGGCGCATATCTGCAAACACTGCAAGCCGGTGGTTGCCTCGGTTGCCTCAAACATTTCCCCGGTCTGGGTGCAAGCGAAGTTGATTCGCACGAAAGTCTGCCGGTTGTAAATCTTTCGGAAAAACGATTTTTCGGCAATGATTTATTGCCTTTTAGCGAACTTATAAAAACCGGAGAAGTTCGAGCGATTATGTCTGCTCACGCCGTTTTTCCGAACATTGACTTGCAGGAAACTGATTCGAGTGGCAAACTTTTACCGTCTTCATTGAGTTACAATTTCGTCACAAAACTATTGCGCGAGAGAATGAATTTTGACGGCTTAATTATAACTGATGACTTGGAAATGGGCGCAATTGTGAAAAATTATCGCATTGGTAAAGCGTGCAAAGCAGCAATTCTGGCGGGAGAAGACATGCTGGCAATTTGCGCCGACGCCGAAGCCGTCAAACTGGGATTTTATGCCATTTTGGAAGCAGTCAGGAACAAGGAAATTTCCGAGGGCAGAATTGACGAATCGTTAACCCGAATTGCGCATCTAAAATCTTTGATGCACCGACCTTTACCGTTCGATGCAGAGCGTTTGCGGCTTCTTTCTGAAGAAATTGTGCAATTAAATAAAAATTTAGGCTAACCTTGCGGAGGATAATATGGTTTTACGTCGTATTTTATTTGTTTTTATTATTATCGCGGGCATAGTTTTTTCGCTTTCCTGCCGCACCAGAAACAACGATTTCGTAACAATTGCGCTGTCGGATAAATTTTCCACTTTGGATACTTTGACTTCACAGTCTTCGGGCGGCGTAGCGGCAGACCGTATTCGCAATCTGATTTTCAATTCATTGACTAAAAAGGATGAAAAATTTGATTACGTCGGCGATTTGGCGCAGGAAATTAAAACTTCCGAAGATGGCAAAACAATAACTTTCGTTTTGCGCGACAATGTAAAATTTCACAACGGAAAAGTTTTGACTTCTGCCGATGTTAAATACACTTTCGACGAGCTTTTTAAAAGTAACAGCTATAAATCGAATGCTTTTTATGAAACTGTCGATAACAACAAAGTTCCGCATATTACTTCAATCGAAGTGCCGGATTCCAAAACGGTTAATTTCAGGCTTAGCCGCGCCGCGCTGAAAAACCAGCTTTTGTCGAATTTAGTAACGATACCGATAATCCCGGAAGGAACAGTCGCGCAGCAAAGCACGCAGCCGATCGGTTCGGGACCGTTTAAGTTTGTCAGTTTTGACCAGTCGCAGAATATCGTCGATTTTGAAGCAAATCCAGATTACTGGGAAGGCGCGCCGAAAGCGCAAAAAATTCGTCTTAAAACCGTTACCGACGCCAGTTCCCTACAAGCCGAATTGCAGAGCGGCGGCGTCGATATTGCTCCGCTCGCCAACAATCTGCCGCCCGATACGCTTCAAGCTCTGGGACAAAAGAGTAACTTGCAAGTTAAGCAGTTTAGCGGCTCTAATATTGATTATTTGGGTTTTAATACCGAATCGGCACCGCTCGATAAAGTTAAAATTCGACAGGCAATCGCTTACGCCATCGACCGCGATAAAATTATAAACGAGTTACTTTTAGGGCAAGCGGTTATTGCTCATTCGATTTTGCCGACGGAATCCTGGGCTTATCATGTTGGAACGCAATATAGTTACAACCCGGCAAAAGCCAGGCAACTCGTACAGGAGTCGGGTTATAAAAATGAGCCGATAAAATTTAAGTTTTCTGTTGGAAACGCGGCAGTTAATCAATACGCGCTGGTTATTCAAAACTCTCTGAAGGAAATCGGATTAAACGTCGAAATTGAAACTCTCGAATTTAACACTTTACTTCAGCAACTTGCGCTCGGACAATTTCAGATGAACACCGGCAGATGGATTGGCGGCAATCAAGACCCGATTTTTTTGCGGGATTTATTTTCCACCGCAAAAATTCCAACTCCAAGCGGCGGTTGCTGTAACCGCAGCCGCTACAGCAATCCTGAGCTCGATAAAATTCTCGAACAAGCCTTTAACACGACCGACCGCGAGCAAGCTAAACAGCTTTATTTCAAAGCACAGGAAATCGTCGGCAACGAAGTGCCGATGCTTCCGCTCTGGTATCCGGCAAATATGGTTGTGTTCAATAAACGCATCGGAAATATAAAAATTGGTGCCAGCGGCGATTGGAGTTTTGTGAAGGATATTACTGTCGAAGTGAGATAATTTTTTCCGTTTCTTTAAGCGAAAATAATAAATTTTTCACAAACTTGACAAAACTTTTACAGTTTGTAGAATTATCACTTACGAACGTGCGGGAATAGCTCAGTGGTAGAGCGCGACCTTGCCAAGGTCGAAGTCGCGAGTTCAAATCTCGTTTCCCGCTCCATTTTTTTTCTGAAGCGGCGCATTGGCAATTAATCAGCCGAACGCCGCTTTGAAATTTATATCGTTTGATCTTTCATAAAGATTTCGGACTCTTGCCGTAGATTAATTTAAAATCCAAAATCACCAATCCGAATTCGTATTGGCGGCGTAGCCAAGTGGTAAGGCAGAGCTCTGCAAAAGCTTTATTCATCGGTTCAATTCCGATCGCCGCCTCCAAATTTTCCGTTATTTTTGTAAAATGTTTCCGGTAAATTTAAAGGCTGCAAATCCGCTGCCTCGCCGTTCGGGTCGTCAAACCTGATTGGAACAATAAACGGTTCGGGTTTTCCGTGTTCTTTTTCCAATTCTTTAAAAACCATTTTGCCTTTAATCGCACCTAAAAATTCAATCAACTCTTTTTCCGAAACATTCTTTACACCCGCGAGCGAGCCGAAATTTTGCAGCAAACTTTGTCGCTCATTTTGCTTTAATGTAGGCAATATTTGGATGACTTCATAAAAATGCGCCATTTCGCGTTTTGTTCGATGAACATAATTTGCCAAGGAGTGCGCTTCGTCCCTTAGGTTCAACAAAATTTGAAACGCTTCTGATGTCTTATTGAAATTTAAAATCTGACCACTTTCCGACAAAAAATGTGAAATTTCGTTGTGCTTGTGCGGCGGCTTTACGGCTGAAACGACCGTAAATTTTATATTATTTTGCTTTTGCAAAGATTTCAAAGCCGCTTGTAATTGTGATTTCCCGCCGTCTATCAAAATCAAATCCGGTAAATTTTCTTCTTTTATAAATCTGTTTTCTATTGTTTTTGCCAACGCTTCGAGTTCATTTTTGACATCGAGAAACCAGAATTCATTTTCCGCGGCGCCGAACTTCCCTGCTGTCCAAACCGATTTTGCACCGACAAAATCAGTTCCAGAAAAATGCGCGACATCAAAGGCTTCAATTCTGTTAGGTATTTTCGGTAAATTAAATTCGAGTTTTAACTCGTTTTGAACGTTTGTTAAAGGCGTTTTAGATTTTATATTTTCCAGTTGATATTCAAATTCGGTTAAACGCAAAGCTCTTTTGATCGTCTTTTTTTGAGTGTTTTTTTTCAACACATTTATTTTTACTTGTTTGTTGCCGTCGTCGCGTCGGCAAATTACTTCTTCGAGAAATTTTCGGTGCGGAAAATCGAATGGAACAAAAATTTCCGACGGCGCGTGAAATTGGTAAAACTGCCAGAATAGTTGCGAAATAATCTCTTTTGGCGAAAAACCGATTTTGTTTTCATAAGTAAAAGTTTGTCTGCCGAGAGTTTTTCTTTTCCTTTGAGTGACCAGATGAATTAAAAACCCCGATGCGGTTTCTTTTATCTCATAATTATCAACGGTGTCTTTCAACCAATAATTACGATTTTTATCATTTACAAATTCGTCGTAAATTTGCGAAAAATCCCGCCATTTCGCTGCCCGTTCAAAATCTAATTCGTCCGAAGCAAGTTGTATCTTTTCTGAAAGTTTTTGGTTTAATTCCTCAGGTTTATTTTGCAGAAAAAGTTGCAGCAGATTTATAGTTTCCAAATATGTTTCTTTATCGCAAAGATTTTCGACGCAAGGCGCAAGACATCTTTTTCTATAAAATTCCGGGCAAGGAACTGCAAAATTGCCGTCAATCGGAATATCACAGCCGCGCGGACAAAACATACGGTTGATAAATCCGAGCAAGAATCGGACTCCGGTTTCTGGTAAAAAAGCGCCGAAATATTTAGATTCGTCGTCTTCAATCCGGCGCGTCACGCGAAGGCGCGGAAAGTCTTCTCGGGTTATTTTCAAATATGGGTAAATGTTTTGTTTGCCCAGAGAGAAATTGTAAAGCGGATTTTTGCGGCGTATTGCCTGCGCGTAAAGTTTTATTAAATCTTTGCTCGAACCGTCTATCGTTTCGATAGACGCTGTTTGTGATTTCAAAAAATCATTTTTTGCCAATGTTTTTTCGGCTTCGTGTTTTATATTTTCCGCAACGCCGACAAATAAACTTTGTCCTGGTTTGTTTGAAAGGCTGAAAACACCTTCATTTTTCGGTAATTCAACGGTTTGTTTAAAAATCTCGAAATTCATTTCCGGTTTCCTTCCAAACTTTCCAGAAGTGCGTGAATTGTTTCTAAAGAGTCGGCTTCCTCAATTTTTTTGTCGTCGCGCCAGCGCAAAATTCTCGGAAAACGAACGGCGACGCCTGATTTATGACGGTTTGATTTTTGAATTGCTTCAAAGGCGAGTTCAAAAACCAGTTGTGGCATGACGCTGCGGACTGGACCGAATGTTTCTTTTGTGTTTTCTCGCACAAATCTATCCACTTTGCGGATTTCGGCATCGGTCAAACCCGAATAAGCCTTGGCGAACGGAACGAGTTCGCCGCCCGACCAAACGGCGAAAGTGTAATCGGTAAAAAGATTTGCGCGTTTTCCCGTTCCCTTTTGAGCGTAAAGCAAAACCGCGTCAATTGTCAGCGGGTCAATTTTCCATTTCCACCAATCGCCGCGCACGCGCCCGACTCGATACGGCGAGGCGAGTTTTTTTAGCATAAAACCTTCGACTTTCAGCAAGCGACTTTGTTCTCTTTTTTCCTGCAAATCTTCCCAACTCTCCGCTTTAACCGATTCGGTCAGGCGAAAAACATTTTTCGCCGAGTCATCTAAGTTTTTTATAAGTTGTTCGAGAGTTTTTCGTCTCTGCGAAAAAGTTTCGCCGCGTAAATCTTTGTTCTGAAATTCCAGTAAATCGTATGTTTGAACTATTACGGGAACTTCCGCCAGCAGCTTTGACGACAAGTTTTTTCGCCCGATGCGTTTTTGCAATTCGGTGAAAGGCTGAACCGCGTCGCCGAGCCAGGGCAAAATTTCTCCGTCTAAAACCGTTCCGTTCGGCAAAAACTCGGCGGCGCGAGCGATTTCGGGGAAACGTTCGGTTATCAAATCTTCGCCCCGCGACCAAACGAAAACTTGATTTTCTCGCTTTATTACCTGCGAGCGAATTCCGTCCCATTTCCATTCGGCTTGCCATTCGTTGATGTCGCCGAGTTTTTCGAGCGGAAAATCAATCTGATGCGCCAGATAAAACGGAAAAGGGCGTGCAATCGGTTTTTCGTCCGTGCCTGTCTCGCTGCTGACAACTGTTTCGTAGAACTCTGCCGTCGGCTCCCAAGCGCCCATCAATCTCTGCGCAATAATATCGGTCGGCTGCCCGCTCAGCTGCGACAAAGCGCGCGTTACGAGCAACTGCGAAACGCCGACGCGAAAGCTGCCTGAAATCAATTTGTTATAAACCAGTCGTTGCGCATAATTCATCAATTGCCAGGTTGAAACGACTTCTTCGTATTGAGTTAATTCGTCGGAAGCGCGCAGAGGTAAAAGCCTTTTTTCAACTAAAATGTGCAAAGGAGTTTCATCAATGGTCGCATTGTTCGGCAAAAGAAGCGCAATAGTTTCCGCGCCGTCTCCGACCGTATCGCGCGATTCGTCGTAAAGCCAATCGGGAATGCCGGAAAGTTCCAAAGCCCATTCACGCAGCTTTTTTGACGGCACAATCTGGCGCGGTTTTCTGCCCGACAAAAAATACAAAGCCCACGCCGCGTCTTCCGCCCCGGCACGCTCGAAATAAAATTTCAACGCTTCGACTTTTTCATTTGTTTTGTTAGTCTGTTCGAGTTCTGTGTAAAGTTCGGTGAATAATTTCATTAGATTAAAACCGTGCGCGAAAAATTTTATTGCAATTCCTTTTCGACAAATTCATCTTTTAGTACATCTTCCAATTCGTCATCTCCAAAATGATTTGTTTTCAAAGGTTCGGCGTTCACATTGTTTTCATTGAGCCAGCGCACAAGTTCCGGTATAAATCCGTGCGTTACGAAAACAGTTTCGGCGCGTGTTTCGCCAATTGCCGCTTGCAGTTCCGTCCAATCGGCGTGGTCGGATAAAACGAAGCCTCTGTCAACGGCTTTTCTTCGGCGCGCGCCGCGGACAATCATCCAGCCCGAAGCAAACGCCGTCGAATAATTGCCAAAACGCTTGAGCCAAGCCGAACCAGCCGTAGAAGGCGTGGCGACTATCAATGAGCCGACAAAATCTTTTTTGTTTTCGACCGCGCCGACGTATTTTGTCTCCGGCAAATCAACGCCGCTTTCTCGATAAGCATCGTTTAATCTTTCAACCGCTCCGTGCGTAAAAATTTTCCCGATTGTGCGATCAATGCCGTTTAATATGCGCTGTGATTTGCCGAGCGCATAAGCGAAAAGCACAGAAGCCTTTCCGCGCTCACGGTTGTGCCGCCACCATTGGTTTATTTGCTCGAAAACCTGCTCGGTCGGCGTCCAGCGATAAATCGGCAATCCAAAGGTTGCTTCGGTGATAAATTTATGACAACGAATCGGTTCAAACGGCGCGCACGTTGCATCCGGCGTTAATTTATAATCGCCGGACACAACCCAAACTTCGCCTTTATATTCAACTCGAATTTGCGCCGAGCCGAGAACGTGTCCCGCCGGATGAAACGAAACTTTTACGTCGTTAATAATCTGAACTACTCCGTATCTGCCGGTCGAAATCTGCGCTTCGTCGCCGAGCCGTATGCGCGAAAGTAGTTCTCCTTCTTTCGGCACGAGATAGTTTTGATTTCCCCGATATGTATGGTCGGCGTGAGCGTGCGTTAAAATCGCCTTTTTGACCGGCAGCCATGGGTCTATAAAAAAATCGCCTTGTTTGCAATACAATCCTTTATTCGTCAGTTCAATCAAAGGTTTTTGCGTTTTCATCAGTTAATTTTATCTTAAAAGAAATTATTTTGAATTGAAATTTAACGAAAAATACCGGAAGAGGTTTTTCTTTTACTTTCTACCTTAAAAGTTTATTATATTAAACAAATGCAAAACCGAAATCTTGTGTTTGCTTCTTTTTCCGAAGTCTAATTCCTGCCTTTCGAGGTTTTCCGCCGATGAAATTTTTTCCAGTCTCCTTTGAAACAACAACCGGAATGCCGGAGATTATCGGCTATATTCTTGTTTTCGTTTTCGGCGCGATGATTGGAAGTTTTTTGAACGTCGTAATTCACCGTGTTCCAAACGGAGAATCAATCGTTTTTCCCGATTCCGCTTGTCCGAAATGTAAAAGTCCAATTAAATTTTACGATAACATTCCGCTTCTTAGCTGGTTTTTCTTAGGCGGAAACTGCCGTTACTGTAACGTGAAAATTTCTCCGCGTTATCCAGCCGTCGAATTACTAAACGCTTTGATTTTTATTCTGGTCTACCGGCAAATCGGTTTTACAGCTTTTCTGCCTGTTTGTTTAATTTTTGTCGCTTCGATTATTGCGCTGATGTTTATCGACGCCGAGCATATGATTTTGCCAAACGTTATAACTTATCCGCTGCTTGCTTTTGCTTTGATTGTCAGGCTGATTTTCCCTCTATTTTCGGGTGTAGAATTTTTTTCCGATTTAAAATCCTTTCCCTTAAATCTGTTGGAAGATACACCAATTTGGCTTGTTTCGCTGATTGGAGCGGTTTTGGGCGCGTTAATTGGCGGCGGTTCTTTGTGGCTGATCGGCGAAATTTGGAAACGCTTACGCGGTGTCGAAGCGATGGGTTTGGGTGATGTAAAAATGATGTTCGCCGTCGGAGCGTTTCTCGGCTGGCGACTTGCGATTCTGACAATTTTTGTCGGTGCTTTTTGCGGCGCAATCATCGGAGTTTTTGTTATCGCCAAACAAAAAAATAAAGATTTGCAGACTCAAGTTCCATTTGGAACTTTTCTCGGCACGGGCGCGATTCTTTCTCTGTTATTCGGCGAACAAATGATTAAATGGTATTTTGATACTTTTTTTTAGTGTTGAAGATTTTAGCCGACTTTAACGGCGGTTTCCATACAATTCGTCGAGCAGTAGAAAACTTTTGAACGCAAATTTAAGGCTTTTGTTTGCGGAATCCAAGTGCCGCATTTAGCGCATCTGACGAGCGAAATGTCTTTTGAATTTTCCTTTTGTTCAATTCGCTTTTCGCCGGTTTTACTCATTCGGCGCATTTTTGTAAACATACGCCAGAGATAAATTCCGGTTTGAATTTGGCGACGAAATCGGGTGGCGATTAAAACACCCGCAACTCCAACCAAAAGTAGTAAAATCAGCCATTTCATTGATTTTGTAAATTGTTTTCGTCTTGAACAGGCAACGGATTTCCCTTGCTGAAAATTTGATTGTTCGGGTTCACTTCCTTTAATCTCGCCATATATTTTCCCGCTTCGTCTTTTTTGTTTTGGCTTAATAGCGCCTTAATCATAAATTGTAAGGCTCTTTCGTCTTTCGGATTTTGCAGCAGAGATTTTTGAAATTCAACTATTGCGCGAACGGTGTCCGGCGGATTTGATAAAAAATAGGTTAAACCCAAATCGGTTCGCACATTTTCATCATTCGGTTTTTGTTCAAGCGCTTTTTCATAAAAAACCCGCGCTTTTTGGAAATTCTCGTTATTTTTTGCGAAATATCCAATGTCCAAATTTATATTGCCCAGCGTTACGACCGTATCATAATCCTTTGAATTGTTTTCATAAACACGGTTTAGAAGGCGCGAAACATCAGCCAGAAGCTCGGCGTTTTGCTTCATCGAAGCGTAATTATACAAAGCTAAACCGAGATTTTTTTGAAAAGAAAAGTTTGTCGGATTTTGGTCGGCTTCAATGATTTTTCGCTTGATTTCTTCCTCGCTCAAAGAAAGTTCTTCTTCAGTTTGATTCGTTTCGTTTTGTGCGTTTTTTAAAGTTTCATTTTCAGCTCGAAGCGCATTTATTTCATTTCGGTTAAGCGAATTTGCAATCAGAAAACCTCCGGCAAAACTTGCCAAAACCGCGACAATTGATAGCCAAAAAACTTTTTTGTTCATTCAAGACGAATTTTACCAAAACAGCTTTTAAAAAGCGATGAGCGTTGTTTTTCAAATTTACAACGCTCAAAAACCTTCTATTTTTCAACAGCTTACTTTTTATCTTTGTCGCTATCATCACTCGCCCCATACGGCAAATCTTCAATGCGGCGGCGCGGCATCGGGTCAGTCAGACGCCGACGCGGAACGGTAACGGCTTTTCTACGGTCGACACTTCCAGGCGGCAGAGCTTTGCCATGCACGGCTTCTACTAAAATGCGCGTAATTTCCTGCGATAGAGTGCGGTGTTCGGAAGCGGCGCGACGACGCAAAGATTCTTTTAATTCGGTTGGAACATAAGCTCCGATGAAAACTCCCTTTCGGTTTGCCATAAAATTTATTTGTTCCTCCAAATTTGAAAATTATTTGAAAAACAGTAAAAACCAAGCAAACGGAACAAATCAATAAGCCGAATTTTGTAACTTTGAACCGTTTCAAAGCGGCAATCATTCATCTAGATTGTTCGTCGCCGAACAATTCGAGCGACCTACCCGAAAACACCAGTCCGCAATCGGCGGACATACTGAGCGGGCAACTCAATTTGTGTTTCCCTATTTGGTCTTGCACCGCGAGGAGTTTGCCTAGCCGCGATTGTTACCAAACGCGCCGGTGCGCTCTTACCGCACCGTTTCACCCATCACCTATCCGAAATCCGAAATCTAAAATCCCGAATCGGATTGGCTGGTCTGTTCTCTGTTGCACTTGTCGTCGTTTGATTTATCATCAAACGCCCGGACGTTATCCGGCTCGCCGCCCTACGGTGTTCGGACTTTCCTCTTTTATTTATAAAATTAAAAGCGATTGCCTGATTTGCTCCCGTTTGCTTAGCTTGAATATCTTAACAATAAGTTTTGAAAAATTACAATTTGTTTTGCAAGTTTTAAATTGCTGAATCTTGTTTTTATTTATTTCAATTTAGTATTTTACTATTTCGTTGTGTCCCGGATAGTTGGAATAGGTTTCGGTTGTTTTTTGACTTCGACGAGGTTTGAATCGAATTCACGTTTAAAGCAAGGAGTTTATTATCTTTCAGCTTTTCTTCGGAGGTAGAATGTCGGAAGAAAAAAGGTGAGACCATTTTTCTGCAAAGTAGTCTCTGACCAAATCTTCAATTTCATCGGCTGTTTGACATTTTTCAATTATTTTGACTATCTCCTGCGTTTCCTCAAAAGCAATGCCTGACACGATTTTACGGACGCGCGAAATCGAATTGACGTTCATACTCAAAACCCTTGCGCCCAGACCGATTAAAATTGGGGCGTAAAAAGGCGAACCAGCCATTTCACCGCAGACAATCACCGGAACATCGTTTTTTTCCCCGGCTGTTAGAACCGTTTTTATCGCCCGGATAATTGCCGGATGAAGCGTCCGAAACAAATCGGCGACTGCCGGATTATCACGATCAACCGCTAAAATATACTGTACTAAATCATTCGTTCCCAGATTCAGAAAATCAGTTTCCCGGGCGATTTCGTCGGCAGTAAAAACCGCCGACGGCACTTCAATCATCGCCCCCAAACACGGGTTTCCGAATTCGATTTTTCGCTTTTTTAATTTTTCTTTTTCCTCTTGCAAAATTTTTTTTGCAAAAAAAATTTCAGAAACATCGGAAATCATCGGCAAAACTACAGCGATATTATTTCCTGCTGAGGCTTGCAGCAAAGCGCTCAATTGAATGCGAAACTGTTCGGAGTGCGACAAGCTGAGACGAATTCCTCGAAGCCCAAGAGCAGGATTCGACTCTTTTTCCGAATACTCGTTTACCAACTGCTCAGAGGTTAAATCGAATGTACGAATATGAACTGCTTCCTCGCCGACGAATCGCGCAATTTTTTTGTAAGCCCTAATTTGCTGCTGTTCGGTAGGGAAATCTTTGTATTGATTAAACAGAAATTCGGAACGATACAACCCGATGCCGTGTGTTCCAAATTGCTTTGCTTTGGCAAAACCCTGCGGCGAATCGGCATTAGCACGAATAATTATTTCTCGCCCATCGAGAGTTTTCAGGTTCCCTTTTTTGGTCGAAAGATTTTCCTCTCTCCCGTCCTTAAATTTTTTTGCCGCAATTTTATATTCGCGCAAATTCCTTTCCGTCGGATACAAAATTATTTTTCCGTTATATCCGTCAACTATAACTTCATCCCCGGTTTCGATTTTCTGCAAAACGCCGTCTATACCGCTAACCGCAGGTAAATTCATTTCTCGCGCCAGAATAAATGTGTGCGAGGTCCAGCCGCCTCTTTCAGTTATAATCGCTTTCGGATTGCTTTCGGATAATTCAATCAAGGACGAAGGTTTTACGTCTTTTGCCACGATAATTGCATTTTTCTGTGGCAGAAAATTGGGTTTTTCGCCGCCGAGAACCGTTAATAAGCGATTTGAAACATCTTCCAAATCAATGTAACGCTCACGCAGATGCGTGCTTGTAAAGGATTTATAATCGGCGATGTAATTTTCCGTTACGACTTTTACCGCCCATTCGGCATTAACTTTTTCCAGCTTGATATTATCAGCGATTTTTGCCGATAGTGACTTGTCTTCAAGTATTAAAAGGTGCGCGTCGAGGATACTTGTTTTATTTGTTCGGGCGCTTTCTTTTGTTTGCGATGCAATTTTTTTTATTTGTCGTTTTGCCAGACGAACGGCGGCGTGAAATCGCTGTAATTCGCCCTCGATTTGATTTTCCTTTAATTCAATGCGATAAAACTGCCTTTTCTGCCCGTACAACCAAGTAACCTTCCCGGTTGCAACGCCTCTCGAAACCGCTTGACCAAAAATCTCGGTTTCTACATTTTTTCTTTTCAATGGCGTGGCTTGGGTTATTTCATCATAAACAATCATTTTTGTTAAAACGCGGGGTTAAACAGGTAATAACTCTCAAAGAATAAAAACCTTCACATATCTATGTTAAAACCGCCGCTGTCAGCATTGCATTTCGGACAGTTCATAAAACGATTCCCTTAGATTTTTCCATTATAATTTGGCAGGCTTCTTCGGCTGTTTCGGTAAAATTTAGAAATGAAACGTCAGCATCGCTGACAACCAGATTTTCCTGCCAACATTCGACGACAGGTTTCCAGCAATCGCCCAAAAGAACGAGCGGACGCTTTTCTATAACACCGGTTACCAGTTTGTTCCAGACAAGCGAAATTTCCGTCACAGTTCCCATTCCGCCGCGAAGGGCGATAAAACCTACTGAACGCACGATTAAATTTTGCAGACGTTCATAAAAATGGTTAGTCGCCACCTTGTCAGTTAAATAACGATTCGGTTCGGATTTGAATTGGTTCATCACAATCCCGAAAACTCTTCCGCCTTTTTCGTGCGCTCCCAGGGAGGCAGCTTCCATCACGCCCAGATAACCGCCGGTGCAAATTGTAAAACCGGCTTCGGCAAGCCGCGCTCCGACTTCTTTTGCCTGCCGGTATTCCGCCGAATCTTTACCGCAGCGCGAGCCTCCGAAAATTGTAACGATTTTGTCTTGTGTTGTTTCAATCACGTTTTTATTTATGGTCAAGCATTTATAAAAAGTCTTGTTTTTGCATTATAATCCGACGTTTTTTCAAAACAAAATGCCTATGCTTCGTTTACACGATTTTTGGCAGATAAATTACCAGCCTCGATAATGGCACGGTCGGTATTTGTAAAAAACAAAATAATCATTCCGGCGACGAAAAAAACAATCAAAGCCAAAATAGCTGGACGATACGAATTGGTCAATTGTGCGACCAGACCGAAAACGACCGGACCAATCCAGGAAGTTCCGCGTTCGGATATTTCGTAAATTCCAAAATACGCGGACTCGCGCCCCGCCGGAATCATCTGCGAAAATAGCGAACGCGACAGCGCCTGCGAGCCGCCCAACACGAAACCGATAACGCCGCTCATAAAATAGGCTTGGGTTAAAGTTTGCAGAAAACCGTAAGCATAAACGACAACCGCAGACCAAATCACCAACGAGATGATAATTGCAATTTTGGTATTGGTAAAATGCGCGATGCGCTCGAACGCCAACGCGCCGAAAAGACCGACGATTTGCGCAATCAAAAAAGCGATAATGAGAACCGAATTATCAGTTTCCAGATTTTTAGCGCGAAAAAGTTCCTGCGATATAAAAATTGAAGAACTTGTTATTACCGTTTGAATACCGTCGTTGTAGAGAAGATATGCGATTAAAAACAGGAAAGTTTGTTTGAGCGTGAAAAGTTCGCGGAATGTGTTGCCTAATTCGCGCAAACCCATCGCAATGTGATTTTTTCCGGCGGGAACGTCGCGCAAAGGCTGGCGTTTTTTCAATAACGCAAAAGTTATTAATGCGAATCCGCCCCACCAAATTCCGGCTGTCAGAAGACAAATTCGCACGGCAAGACCGGTTGACAATCCAAACGTTTCGGCATATTTCAACAACAGCAAATTGCCGAATAAAACCAGACTTCCGCTCAAATAACCGGCGGCAAATCCCCAACTTGAAACTTTATCGCGCTTATCTTTCGTCGTAATATCGGGCAAAAAAGAATTGTAAAAAACAATTGAAGCGCCCGCGCCTAAATTAGCTACAATAAAAAACGCACAACCGAGCAGATACAAATTTCCTTCGACAAAAAACAAAAGGCAGCTAGCCAAAACTCCTAGATAGCAGAAAAAAGCCATAAAGGTTTTTTTCAAATTCGTGTAATCGGCAATCGCTCCCAAAACAGGCAAAAAGAAAATTTGTATAAAAACAGAAAACCCGACCGAATAGGGAAAAAGCGATTTGGCGGTTACTTCAAAAAAACCCAAACTTAAAACAACGCCGTTTTCACCGACAGCTTGCTGTGCCAAAGCTGTCAAATACTGTCCGATAAGAACGCTGACGACGGTCGTAAAAAAAACCGAATTTGCCCAATCATACGCGAGCCAGCCGAAAATCTCCCGACGGTCGTTTTTTTGCGATTTCGATTTTTCCATTTTGTTTGCGCGCTTAAATCTGCGGGCTGATAATTCCCTGCCAAAGGAGTATTAAAATTGTTACGCCCAAAATCAGTCGATAGACTATAAAAAGGGCGGTTGAGTTTTTTCTTAAAAATGCGAGCAGAAACCAGATCGAAAGATAGCCGACAATTGCGGCGACAATTGTACCGATAATTAAAGGCGTAAAACTTTCCGGCGGTATTCCGCCTTCAAGTGCTTGTTTGAGTTCCAGCAAACCGCTCGCCGCAATTGCCGGAATCGAAAGCAGAAACGAAAATCTGGCGGCGGCTTCGCGTTTTTGTCCGATAAGAAGCCCGCCCATTATTGTCGAACCTGAACGGCTCGCGCCGGGAATCAATGCTAAAACCTGCGCAAAACCAACGACGACCGCATCAAGAATTCCGAAATCTCTGATTTCCCTGCGTTTTGACCCGATCATTTCGGCTACGGCAAGCAAAACCGCAATCAAAATCAACATTATTCCAATCACCCAGAGATTTTTTGTCGCGTTGCCTTCGATGACTTTTTTGAACACCAGACCCAAAACCCCAATAGGTATCGAACCGACGATGACGAGCCAGCCGAGCCATGCTTCTTCCGAGAGCCACATCGGGCGGATGCCGTGTGTGCCGGAAAAATTTCTGCGTTTTCTGGTTATCAAAGCCCAATGGTCACGGACAAAAGCTGCCGAGATACTAAAAATATCGACTGCAAAATAAACAAAAACCGCCAGCAATGTGCCAAGCTGCAAAACGGCAAATGTCGCTGTAAGCTGTTCCGGTTGCCCTTCATAGAGACGTGTAAGTCGGCTGGCGAAAACAAGATGCGCGGTCGAGCTAATCGGTATAAATTCACTTAATCCTTGAACGATGCCAAGTATAATCGCTTGTAAAAGATTCATTTGTTATCGGTCGGAGATTAACGGTTAGATAAAATGCAGAAAACTCAAAACGCGACATTTTTCCGTATTATAAGCGGCTAACCAATTTTTATTGGATTAAATTTAGAATAACAACTTTTGGATTTTACAGGCTTTGGCGGGAAAAGGCTACCGAATTATTCTCTAAACCGCGCGCTTCCGGCAATTCTGTCGTAAAGCGCGGCAGGGAAAAATCTTGCGGCGCGGACAACTGCTGCAAGTTGCCAGGGAAAGGCGGCGAATTTTTTACGTTTTTCCATGGCGTTGAGGAAATGCGGAATTGAGTCTTCAAGTTCCATCAAAAAAGGCATTTTAGCTTCACGTCCCGATGTTAAAGGCGTTTTGATAAAACCTGGCTGGATGATTGTAACCGAAACGCCTCTATTCTGAACGTCGAGTCGCACGCTTTCAAAAAATGCGGTCATTCCGGCTTTCGATGCGCAATAAGCGGCGGATTTCGGCAAACCGCGAAAGCCCGCTAGACTCGAAATTGCAACAAGCTGACCGCTTTTTCGTTCGAGCATTTGCGGTAGAACCGCCGCGACTGAATTTACCGCGCCGATTAAATTCGTGTCGATAACCCTTGTAACGGCTTCGGCATCGAGATTTCTTGTTTCCTTCTCATTACCGCTGATTCCGGCGTTGGCAATCAAAACGTCGATGTTGCCGAATTCATTTCTCAAACTTTGCGCTGCGCCTGCCACTGCTCTGGCATCAGTAATATCGACCGTAAAATTTCTCGCCAAACCGCCGTTTTGGTTGATTTTATCAAATATTTGCCGGAGCAATTCTTCGCGCCTCGCAAGCAAACCGACGACCGCGCCGCGTTGTGCAATCTCTAACGCTAATGCTTCGCCGATGCCGCTGGACGCGCCCGTCAGAAAAACAATTTTATCTTTCCAAAACATTTTTTGGTCAGTAACAAAATAGTGTAGAACTGAGAATTATTTATTTTTTACTCTAATCAATTTCCGCTATCCATTAACAAACTTCTTCGATGTATTTGCCCAAAACTTTTAATGCTTTTGCCAAATCTTCCTGTTTTACTAAAACGTGATCGCGCGAAAATGCGGAAATTGCGCCGATTGGAATTCCGGCTTCAGCTAAAATTCGTGAAATTTCGGCAAAGAAACCGACAATATTCCAATCGAGTTCGGTATCAAACGACAGAAGGCGAAAATTACCTTCGGTTTTTGCGTCTCTAACGGCGTGCCGAATCGTCGCGTAATCAACTTCGTCGAGCAGAAGCGTAACTTCCCATTTATCTGACAAAATCAAAAACGGCGCGCTCATTCGCGGCGAAAGTTCGGGATTTTCGAGAAGTTTCAGCCAATCTTCGCGCCGCAAAGAAAGGAGAAAAAATATTTCCGGCGCGACTTCAACCCGTGTTTTCCTTAAAGTTTCAAGAGCATTCATTTAAACTTCAACAATTGTCGGAAAAATAACGGGTTTTGTGCCGGTTTCTTTTTGTACGAATCTTTTTAGCTGGATGCGCAGATTTTCTTTAGCGAAATTTTTATCGACGAATTCTTCTCGCTTCATAGCGTTTACAATATCGGCAATTGCTTGGCGCAAATTTTGTAAATCGCCGTTGAGCGGGTCAATTCCGGCGACGCCTTGAATTATAACCTGCGGCTCGTTTTTTAATTTTTTAGTTTCTTTGTCAATCGTTACGACCAGCGAAACTATTCCGCCGTAAGCCAGTTTTTTACGTTCGCGGACAATATCGTATTCGATTTCTTCCGATCCTTCTTCGTCAATAAATGTTTTTTCTAGTTCGTAGTGCGCGACGATGCCGGCACGATTTTCGTCAATCTCCAAAACGTCGCCGTTTTCAATCAAAATTATGTTTTCGTCCGTGTAACCTTCGACGTGATTTTTGATAAATTCCTTTTGGCGAAAAAGCATACGATACTCGCCGTGAATCGGAACGACGAATTTAGGGCGAGCCGTTTCGGTCATAATGCGAATATCTTCCTGCGAAGCATGTCCCGAAACGTGAATCAAGCGGCGTTTTTCCTCAATTATGTTGGCGCCGCGTTTGTAGATATGCCCGATCATACGCGAGATTGCTTTTTCGTTTCCGGGAATAATTCTGGCTGAAAGCAAAACCGTATCACCCTTTTCAATCTGCATTCCTTTGTAACTTCCGCCCGCCATATTTGCCAGAACTGCGCGAGTTTCCCCCTGCGAACCGGTTACGAGATAGACGATTTGATCATCGTCGAGCGCCCGTGATTCACCCAAACCAATCAATGTGTTGTAAGGAATATCTAAAAGCCCTTGTTCGGTCGCAAGTTCGACATTTTTCTGCATCGAGCGACCGAGAACGCAAACTTTTCTGTCAAAAGCGTGCGCTACATCGAAAACAACTTGGAGGCGATGAAGTGACGAAGAAAATGAGCCGACAATTATTCTCCCCGGCGCCTGGGAGAAAATTTCTTCAAAAGCCGGAATCACATCTTTTTCCGAAGGCGTTCTGCCTGCGACAGTTGCGTTTGTTGAATCGGAAAGTAGCGCCAAAACGCCCGCGTCGCCATATTTTGCAAGCGTTTTCAAATCATACGGCTTGCCGATAACCGGCGTGCCATCAATTTTATAATCGCCCGTGTGAATCAAAGTTCCGACCGGCGTCGTTATTGCCAGCGAAAAACATTCGACAAGAGAATGCGTGGCGTGTATAAATTCTATTTTGAAATTTCCGATTTCGATAACGTCATTTGCTCGAACACGATGCAATAGAACTTCGTCGAGCAAATTGTGTTCGTCAAGTCGTTTTTCCGCCAGCGACAGCGTAAACCGCGAACCGTAAACCGGTATGTTGAATTTTTTTAAAAAATACGGAAGCGCTCCGATGTGGTCTTCGTGTCCGTGCGTCAAAATTAAAGCCGTCAAATCCGCGCGATAATCTTCCAGAAAGTCGAAATTAGGAATTGAAATATCAACTCCGTAAGGCGCTTCTTCGGGAAACCCCATTCCCGCATCAACTATAATCATTTCATCGCCGTAGCGAATGCCCATACAATTCATTCCAAATTCGCCGATGCCGCCGAGCGGAATGATTTCTAATTTACCCACTAATTTACAGTTCCTTCAATAATTTATTTTATCTTTTATACGAAACTTTTTATTATAACACACTGAGTTATTCTGAGGAGAGTTTCAATTATCAATCACAATCAGGATGTTTTTCAATTAAATTTATCCATTCGTTTAAGGTTAAAGTTTCCGCGCGTCGTTTTGGATCAATGCCACAATTTTCCAATAGATTTTCGACATCGCCGATTTTTTCCTTTAATCCAGGCGGCACATTTTTTAAATTATTCAAAATAGTTTTTCGTTTTTGAGCAAAACTCATACTCAATAATTCACGAAATAAATATTCATCATTCTTTTCTATTTCACACATTTCCTTGGTTATCAGACGCACAACAGTGCTTTGCACTTTTGGTGAAGGTTGAAATGCACTGGGCGGAACATCAAAAAGTTTTTCCGTATTTAAATATGCTTCGACTAAAACAGTTAAAAATCCGCGTTCGCTGTTTCCGGGTTTTGCCGTAATTCGATCGACAACTTCGCGTTGAAACATCAAAATCATTTCGGAGAAAATCTCGCGCTGTCGGATGAGTTTTTGCAAAATGGCGGTTGAAATATAATAAGGAAGATTTGCAACGAGTTTTGCCACTTTCGGATTTGGAAAATCCGATTTCGGATTGTTTAATAATTCTGCAAAATCAACTTTCAGCGCGTCTAGTTCAATTAATCGAAAGTTTTCGTATTTGCCGAATTTTTCACGGAGAAACGGAATCAAATCGCGGTCGAGTTCGATTGCAATAACGCTTGCGCCGCTATTAATTAGCTTTTCCGTCATCGCTCCGCGACCGGCACCAATTTCTATTATTGTTTCATCCTTTTGCGGATTGAGCGCGGCAACAATTTTATCGATATAATTTTGGTCAACTAGAAAATTCTGCCCGAAAGATTTTTTCGCAAAAGTCATTTGAAGCGCGGATTTTGGATTGCGGATTTTGGATTTATTCATCTCGGGTAGCCCGTAATTTCCACATCTGCGCCGTGCCGTTTTATTTTAATATCTTGCAAACGCATTGCATTTGCTAGAACAGTCGCGCCTTGTCCGCCAATTGCTGGCGGAGCATTTATTCCGCCAATGATAATAGGCGCGATGAAAAACGAAACTTTGTCAATCAGTTTGGCGTCGTAAAACGCGCCCGCAACTGTGGTTCCGCCTTCGACAATAACACTTTGTAAATCGCGTCGTCCGAGTTCGCGCAAAACGCCTTGCAAATTTCTGCCGCCTTCAGCAATTTGCACAACCTCAACCGCTTCAGAACGTAATTCTTTGATTTTTTCCATATCTTCCGAATCGGTAAAAACGATTGTAGGAAACTCTGCCGCCGTTAAAACAAGTTGCGAATTTAATGAAAAACGCAGCGAATTGTCCAAAACAACCCGGACGAGTTTGCGGCGGCGAGAGTTTCCGCTTCTGTCGGTCAAACTGGGATTATCAACAACGACAGTGTTTGCTCCGACTAAAATTGCGTCGTATTCGCGGCGCAGCTCGTGAGATTTTTTCAGAGATGCTTCGCCCGTAATCCAGCGCGAATCACCCGTGCGCGTGGCAATCCGTCCGTCTAAAGAAATCGCCATTTTCAAATGCACGAAAGGACTTCCGGTTTTGTGCCAGTGAATATATTTTTCGTTTTGTTTTTCGGCTTCTTCTTTTAGAATTCCGGTTACTACTTCAATTCCGCTTTCCCGCAAATGCTGAAAACCTCTTCCGGCAACAAGCGGATTCGGGTCTTCAATCGGACAAACAACACGGCGGATTCCGTCTTTTATTAACGCTTCAGTACAAGGCGGAGTACGCCCCTGATGATTGTGCGGTTCAAGCGAAACATAAGCCGTCGCGCCTTTCGCGCGCACACCGGCTTGTGCAAGCGCAATCGTTTCGGCGTGTAAAAGTTTTTCGTAAACGTAACAACCTTCACCGACAATTTTGCCGCCGTCTGCAACAATCACGCAGCCGACGAGCGGACTCGGAGAAACTTGCCCGACACCGCAAGCCGCCAAATCCAAAGCTCGGCGTGTCATTTCAATATCGAATTCTGAAGAATTATTTTCCAAAATTTTAGCTGAATAGCCCATTTACGTATTGCTCAGCGTCGAAAACCATTAAATCATTGACCTGTTCGCCGACACCGACGTAGCGAATCGGCAGATTCAATTCTTTTGAAATCGCCACGGCGATTCCGCCTTTTGCAGTGCCGTCGAGTTTGGTTAAAACGATTCCTGTAACATTTGCTGTTTTCAAAAATTGTCGCGCTTGTTCAAGTCCGTTTTGTCCGGTTATGGCGTCAATTACTAAAAGCGTTTCGTGCGGCGCGCCATCGACTTCGCGTCCGGCGATGCGTTTCATTTTCTCTAATTCCGCCATTAGATTTGCTTTGTTGTGCAGGCGTCCGGCGGTATCGACGATTAAAACGTCTGCGCCGCGCGCCTTTGCTGATTTTAAGGCGTCGAACAAAACTGCTGCAGGGTCTGTTCCCTGTTTTTGCTGGACAATCGGAACCCCGGCGCGGTCTGCCCAAATCTCAAGTTGGTCGGAAGCGGCAGCACGAAATGTGTCGGCGGCGCAGATTAAAACGTCGTTGCCTTCGGTTTTTATACGTTGGGCGAGTTTGCCGATGGTCGTCGTTTTTCCGACTCCGTTGACGCCTACAACCATCAAAACATAAGGTTTTATCGCATCTGAAACTTCTGTCTCGCTCGCCACACCTTTGTTTTCGGAAGCGTGCAGAATATCGAGCAGCTGGGTTTTCATCGCTTTTTTCAAAGCGTCTAAATCGTTGATTTCCTGCCGCGAAACACCCGTGCGGACGGCTTCGAGAATTTGCAAAGTCGTGGCAACTCCAATGTCTGTCGAGATTAACAGTTCTTCGAGTTCGTCGAGAAATGCTTCGTCAATTTGTTTTCGGTTTTCAAAAACTTTGTCGAGGCGGTTGTTAATCGAATGCCTCGTTTTTTCGATTGCTTTGTTAAATCGAACGCCGATTTCTCTTTCGACCGCCGCTTCCTGCGCCTGTAGTTCTTCGATTGATTTGTCGAGACCCAAAACCGATGTCGAAAATTTGTCCTGGTCTTTATTTCTTCTCCAAAAAAATGCCATATTTGGATTTTGGAATTTGGTTTTAAGATTTTGGATTTGATTTCCAAAATTCAGCGCCAAAATTTTTACAAAACTCCTTTTGCCGGAAATACTAAAACTTTGATTATAAAAAAGAAACGCACGCTTGGGCAAACGTGCGTTTCAAAATAAAAATGTTTGGTAAATCTACTTTAGCTATTCAAATTCGTGATACGAATTTATGCGATTAGTAGTAATGTTTTTTGATTGCAAACTAAATCTAACTCTCTTTCTTTATTTTACGAATCTTTTCTTTTAACAATAACCAATGTTATATCATCGTTTGCGGGCGCGGTTTGGGTAAAAGCGGAAAGAGCGGATTCGACTTTATCGCGCATACCGGAAGCCGACGCCTGGAAATTTTTGCTGACCACTTCCGTCAGCCTTTCCATACCGAATTCATCGCCTGCCAGATTATTTGCTTCGGAAACGCCGTCCGAATAAATGATGAGCGCTTCGCCCGGTTCGAGATGAGTTTCTCCGACTTCATATTCAGCCATCGGCATAATTCCGAGCGGAAAACCGCCGGCAGCCAGTTGTTCGACCGTGCCGCCGGCGCGTCCGATGAGCGGCGGATTGTGTCCGGCATTGATGTATTTGATAACTCCGGTTTTCGGGTCGAGTTCGGCGATAAAGAGTGTAATGAAACGGTTTGTCGGCGTGTTTTCCGCCAAATATTCATTGACGGCTTTGATAGTATCGTGAAGCGGAGTTTTTGCGGCAACCTGCGCGTGTATTGAAGCGTGAAGACTCGACATTAAAAGCGCTGCGGCTGTCCCTTTGCCTGACACATCGCCGAGCGCAATCAGCATTTTGCCTTCGTGCTGCTCGATAAAATCGTAGTAGTCGCCGCCGATTTCGTAACACGAAAAGGAAATTCCCTGTAGTTCGTAATCGTTCATAACCGGCGGCGCCGACGGTTGAAACCGCTGCTGAATTTCGGTGGCGAGTTCCAGTTCGTGTTCCATTCGCTCGCGTTCTAAACGTTCTTCGAGAAGTTTTGCGTTTTCCACCCGAATCGAAGCGACCGAAGCGAGCGTCGTTAAAATATTAAGATGTTCTTCGGTAAAAGTAGTTTCGTAGGTTGGAGAGTCTGCATAAATTATTCCGAAAACGTTTCTTTCGTCAACGCTCAGAGGCACGGCGAGAACCGAGCGAATACCGAGCAGGGACATCGTTTGACTGGCGAATTTCGGGTCGTGCTGCGCGTCTGCGGTTAAAACGGATTTGCCGTTTTTCATCACTTCATCCATCACCGTTCGGCTGATGCGAACTTCTTCGATTCGTTCGTTTTTTCCGCGCACGCGAGCGACGCTGATTTTCATTCCGCCTTCCGCCGTTTCGTCGCGCAGCATAATAACGCATCGTTCGGCTGGAACGGCTTCAAACACGAGCGAGGCAACCTGGTCTAATGTTTCGTCCAAACCGCTTGAAGAAAGCAGCGCAACTCCAACCTTGCTAATCAAACCGAGTAAATCGTTACGGCTCGAAGACGGAGACTTTAGCATGTCCGCCGTCGAGCTTGGCTTTCGCAACAGAGAAATCGTCATCGCCGGATTCAGAGCTTCCGTATTATCGGTGATTAAAGTGGCATTTTTATTCGATTGCAGCCGCTCGTCTTCAAAAACAATTACGGTTTCGCCGATTTGAATTTCGCCGCCAGACACGAGCGGAATCGGCAGTGAAACCGTCGAGCCGTTATATTTCGTGCCGTTTGCAGAGCCTAAATCCTGTAGCCAAAAGCCGTCGCCTTCCTGCCGAACTTCAGCATGGAGACGCGAAGCAAAAGCATCGGGAATACAAACATCGCTACGTGAAGAGCGTCCGATGGTCGTCCGAAGACGTGCCAAATTGAGAGTATCGGTCTTTTTGTCAGGTGTTTTTATAATTAGCTGCGGCATAATATTCAATTGCGAATTTTTAAATTAAGATAACTTTTTTATTTATAATTTGAAATTCGTAATTATTTTTGTCTTCGTTGACCGTAAATGACGACGGTGCCGGCAAGAAAATCGTGCAGAGCGCGACCTTTTTGATTAAACACGGAAATAAAAAATCCTAATCCGATAGTTAAAAAAATTAACGGGTAACCGAGCAGATGTCGTAGAAGTAATGCAGATAACGAAGGCTCGCTTCCGTCCGTCCTGACGATTTTCAAACCCGTGAGCATTTTGCCAATGCTCTGCCCGCTAAAAAGCGGAAAAATAATAAAATTCGTTAAAGCCAATAAAATTGTAATTAACCAACCGGCGTTGCTTACCTCGCTGTTGAGAAGTCTTGTGCCGTCGTAATTAAAAAACCTACCGAGTAGAAGAGCGGATACGGGAATTGTAACGAGCAAAATATAATCTATCAAAATCGCTCCGCAACGCAGCACAAACGGGGCTTTCAATCGTTCCGCGTCGAAATTGACGACAATCTGCCGCGCTCTGAAATTATTAGCCAGTGCGGGTCTTCCAATTCTTGCACTCATAAAAAATTTCTACAAAATATTATATCAACCGATTATAAAATGTAGCGTAGTATCGCCTAATTTTAATTTGTCGCCGTTTGTCAAAGTGTATGGCTGGCGCGGCTGAAGGCGAAACGTTTCCTTGACCGGCGACATCACAATCGTTCCGTTTGAAGAGCCTAAATCTTCTACCAAAAAACAATCGCCCTCGCGCCGTATGCGCGCGTGGCGCCGTGAAATTTTCGTTTGCGGGTCAAACTTTGATAAATCAACTTCTGGGAAAATATTCGACATCGGGTCGCGTCTGCCGAGCAGATTTTCGTCCTTTTCGATGGTAAATACCGGTGTTTCCAGTTCATTTGTCCCGACGATTAAAAGCTGCGCGGTAACATTTCTGGAAACGTAATTTTCCGAATGCACGCCTTGCCGCGCCATTGGCTGTTTCGCCCCGCAAAAGGCACAAAACATATCGGTTGCGACAATTTTCTGCCCGCAAAAGCCGCAAAAAACCTGTTGCTGTGAAAGAGAAACCGGTGCAGGAACTTCTCTGACGCCAAATGTAGCTTTGCCGGATTTTAGATTTTCCAGATTTTTTTCCAATGCCTGCCGCATTTCCAAAGCAGAGGAAAAACGTTTGTCAGCATTATACTCGACGGCGCGCATCAAAATCTTTTCGATTTGGTCGGAAAGCTGCGGATTTATCTGGCGCGGGCGCGGGTGTTTTTGGAAATCGAAAATCAAAAGCGGATTGCTTTGCGGGTCGGCGCCGGTCAAAAGATGAAACATCGTCGAACCCAAACTGTAAATATCCGAGCGCGGCTCGACGTTTCCCGAAAAAAGTTCCGGCGGCGCGTAGCCCATCGTGCCGACAGCCGTAACGCCTTTTTCCTCTTTATTTATCCAGCGCGCAATACCGAAATCAATCAGCATAGCGCGTCCCAAATTTCCGTCAACCATAATGTTGGCTGGCTTTAAATCTCTATAAACAATCGGCGGCTGGCGGTTGTGCAGATAATCCAGTACGTCTGCAATCTGAATTCCCCACTCGGAAACGCTTCGCTCGTCAATCCTACCTTCGGGCGCGGCACGCAGACGCAAAGCCAAATCGCCCCCCGAGATATATTTCATCACGAGATAAAATCTGGCTTCCTTTTCGTCAAAGAAATAATCGAAAATCGTCGGAATTGATTGGTGTTCGAGTGAAGTTAAAAGCATCGACTCGCGCTTGAAATCGTTGACGGCTTTCTCTTGCTGCTCGTCTTCGATATACGATTGAACCATTTCTTTGACGGCGCGCAGAACGCCGCCGAGATTTTTGTCCGAAGCCAGATAAACCGCGCCCATTCCGCCGCCGCCGATTTTTCTGACGATTTCATAACGCCCGTTCAAAACCGCGCCTTCTTCGAGCGGCTTTAATTTGGCGGATTTTTTCCCATCAGTCGAAATACCGATATTTGGTGTAGTAAAGGGATGCCCGTTTTTTTGATTTTGAGAATCGTCGGAAACAGGTTTTTCCAGGTTTGTTTTACCCGAATCTGAAATAAGCCTCTCGTTTTCCGACGAATTTTCCGCGTAGCTTTTTTCGCCTCTTTCCTGCGGCTCCATTATCCGAACCGAATCAAATCGCGGCTGAAGTGTGTGATTTTCCGGATTTTCCAATTCTTCTTCAGGCTTGATTATCGGTTTTTTGGCTGCGCCTGATGGTTCATCTTTCAATGATAAAGACTCGTTTTTCTCATTTGTATTTTGGGAAATATTGTCTTGTTCGGAACTTTCGATTTCCTCACCTGCCGGCGGAATATAAGGAATCGGTTTAACAGTATTTTCCGATTTATTTTCCTCCGAAACGCCACTCGAAGACGGATTCAAATTTTCGTCATTTAATTCTTCGACATCCAAACCTTCTTTAACTTCCACTTCTTCATAATTCATCAAAGACGATTCGGTTTGATTGTCCTTTTCTATTAATTTTTCATTGTCGTCCGGAGAAACGACGGATTCGGGTAAATCCTCCTGCGAAACCAAAGGGTTTCCCAGAGCATCGGCGTCAACCGATTTTCGCTCCGTTAATTCGGGCAAATCAGGATTTTGAAATTCATTATCCGCGTTTGATTCTGTAAACTGTACATTGTTTTTCTCCGCCGTAAAGCCGTTTTCAAGTTTCTGTTCGTTTTCTTCAATCAATTTGTTTTCCAACACAGAGATTCTTCGCACCGGAATTTGTGAATCAAACTCCAAACTTAAAGTTTCATCTCGAATTACATCTTTTTGGTCAGGCATTAAAATTACTTCCTGAGTTTTATCGTTCTTTTCCTCCGGCAACCCGGCACTCTGGAATGAGATTCCGCAGTACGGACAAAAAAAGTCACTCTTTTTAACTTCTGAACCGCATTGGTAACAATATGCCATCGTTAAAATCTTCCTGTTTGATTTGTGGTCTATATAAGAGATTTTCCAAAAATACAAACGTTTTAAATCAATCTATTTTATTGGCTTACATTAAATCTCAAAAATGTTTTTCCGACAATAACCTCGTCGCCGTCTTTCAACACATTTTTATTTCCCGGCAGAAGACGCCGCCCGCGATTGACGAAAGTTCCATTGGTGGAGCCTAAATCTTCAATCATATAACTGCCGTTCTCCCTTATGATTCGCGCGTGGCGGCGGGAAATTTTTGCTTCCGGGTCGTGCCTGTCCAAATCAACGTCCGGGAAAATGCCGTTGTCGGCGTCCCAACGCCCGATATTTGATTCATCGGAAATCAATGGAAATTCAGTTCCGCTTGAATCGCCGCGTTCGATTATCAAGCTGGCGTGAGCGCCTTTTGATTTTTCAGTGTCCTCGACAAGAGATTTTTCTTCGGTTTTAGATCCAAACGCTGCTGGCGGAACGCCGATTGATGTTACGTTTGGAGATTGAAAAATCGGCTGTTCGGACATCTTCGGATTGAAATTTAAGGTTTCGAGCCGTTGTTCGTTTTCCGTTCGACTGTTTTGCATAGCTCCACCGCATTCATCGCAATACTGAGAATTGTCCGGGTTTTCCCTGCCGCACTTCGTGCATCTTTTCATTTTCGCAAATATCTTACAATTTTGATTTCGTGGATTAAAGGCAAACTCATTTTAACCCGTAAACTTCAGTTCGTAAATAATAAAGCGCAGAGTTTTGTCTTGAATCTGTCAAACCGACGAAAAATTAAATTCTCTGAAAACCCGTTGCCGAATTATTACAGCCGAATTTCTTTTTTGAAACTCTACCGAAGACTCTGACGTAGTAAAACATTGACATCGTTTTGCAAAAAACCAACAAATCTTTAACAAAATTCCAAGTTTGAGAGGATACAGCAGCATGGCAATCAGCCGTAAAGGAAAAATTATCATCGGAGCGACAACCGCCGTTTTATTAACCATTATTATTATTGCCAGCGTTTTTGCTACACGCAAAGATACACCGGAAGTTACGGTCGTAAAAATAGAAACAAAACCCGAACTGCGTTCGACCGTTACGTCTTCGGGCGAAGTTCGACCGATTCAGTTTATTAATCTAACGAGCGAAGTTCAGGGTCGTATCGAAGACATTTACGTCAAAGAAGGGGACAAAGTTACCAGCGGTCAGCCGCTCGTCAAACTCGACCCGACGCAATTGCAATCAAATACTGATGCCCAGCTTGCCGCTTATCAAGCCTCGCAAAACGAACTTCAGGTTACACGCTCGCAGATTCTTGCCGCTCAAAATCAGCTCGCGCAGGCGCAGCAAGGTTTAAATGCGACAGATGCTGGTGTTACAACCGCACAGCAAGCGGTCGCATCGGCGCGCGAAAGCGTCAACCGCGCGCGGCAGGAAATTGTCGCCGCCCAAACCGACGTTGACCGCGCGCAAGTCGAAGTAAGCGCTGCAAACCGCGAGTTAAAGCGAACGGCTGATTTGGTCGAGAGCGGCGTAGTTTCGCGGCTTGAATACGACCAGGCGAAAGACCGCGTGGCAAATGCTCAAGTCGCACTGCGAAACGCCAAATCGCGTTCGCAGTCTCAGGAAAGTGCCGTCAAAAGCGCGCAAATTCAAGTCGGCGACGCACAGGCGCGCGTCAATGAAGCTCGCGCCAGAGTCGCGCAGCAACAAGTTGCCGTTAAAGACGCGCGGCGCGGCGTAGATACGGCGAATTACAGTTCAAACGCCAGCGCGAAACGCTCCGAACAACAAGCGGCGGTTTTGAGCGGTCAAAAAAACCAGCGCGACAAAACTTTGCAGGTTGCGCCGATTAGCGGCGTAATTGCAGATATTCCTTCCAAGGTCGGAACTTTTGCCGTCGCCGGTCTTTCGACGACGCCGCTTTTAACGATTGCCGACATGTCGGCGGTTAATGTCGAAGTAAAGATTGACGAAACCGAGATTGATAAAGTCGCCGTCGGTCAACCGGTAAAGGTTAAAGTCGATGCGCTTGGCGAGAAAGAATTGATTGGCGAAGTCAGGCAAAAAACACCGCTTGCCGTCGGCAAATCGCAGACTACCGGCGGGCTTTCCACCAATATCAACGTGCAGGAAGCCAAAGAATTTCGCGTTGTTATCGAATTGATGGATTTAGACGGTGAAATCCGCGACAGTCTCCGCCCGGGAATGAGCGCGACGGCTGTTATTACCACAAAAACGGCTGAAAATGTCGTCTCCGTTCCGATTCAAGCCGTAATCGAGAAAAAACTGGACGCTGCGGTTTCACCGTCACTTTCCGGCGATTCAACTGCAACCGTTGCTGCCAACACCGACAAACCGAAAACAATCAAAGGCGTTTTTGTTTTAGACGGCAACAAAGCGAAATTTGTTGAAGTCCAAACCGGCATCACGGGCGAGTCTGACATTCAAATAATCAGCGGGCTTTCAGAAGGACAGGAAGTTATAACAGGTCCGAGCCGCATTTTGAATACATTAAAAGAAGGCGCAATCGTTAAAAGACAAATCAAAAAAGAAGGCGCGGAAATAAAATCATAACAAGCCTGAATAAAATCATAAAAATCGGATTTCTAATATATGCCGACAATCGAACAAACAGTGGAAACAAATGCGATTAGGACAAGCGGTGCGCCCGAAGCCTTGATTTCGATGCGCAACATTTGGAAAACTTACCAGATGGGCGTCGAAGAACTTCACGCTCTACGCGGCGTTTCCTTTGAAGTTCAAAAGGGTGAGTATCTTGCTATTATCGGACCTTCTGGTTCGGGAAAATCAACCTTGATGAATTTAATCGGCTGTCTGGATTCGCCGAGCAAAGGTCAATACTGGATAAACGGCAATCTGGTTTCTGCGATGACCGATGATGAACTTGCCTCAATTCGCAACAAAGAAATCGGTTTCGTCTTCCAAACTTTTAATTTATTAGCGCGCGCGACGGCTTTGCATAACGTCGAACTTCCTTTAATTTATGCCGGAATGCGCTCGGCGGAACGCCACGAAAGGGCGCAGGCAACACTCGCGTCAGTCGAACTCGGCGACCGCGTAACACATCGCCCGAACGAGCTTTCCGGCGGTCAGCGGCAGCGCGTGGCAATTGCGCGGGCGCTCGTCAATCATCCTTCGATTCTTCTTGCGGACGAGCCGACCGGCGCGCTCGACTCAAAAACGAGCTATGAAATTATGCTTCTGTTTGAAAAACTTCACGCCGAAGGAAACACGATTATTCTCGTAACGCACGAACACGACATTGCGGAACGCGCTCATCGCATCATCACAATTCGAGACGGCGAAATCGAAAAAGATGAACGAATAAAATAATGGAAAATGTGCCCGCGTATGTTTCGATTGTTTTTATACTGACAACATTTTTCACGGTTGGCATTTTTCTTTACGCAATCAAACGCGATGCTTTTGTTTCGACGGCGGCGAAGATTCTGATTTTTCTGCTTCCCTTTTCAGCCGCTTTCTACGTATTAACATTTAAGAAAAAATGAATTTTACCGAAACATTTAAACTTGCGTTCGCAGCTATTTGGGCGCACAAACTTCGCTCATTTTTAACTTTGCTCGGAATGATTATCGGCGTGACGGCGTTTATGGTCGTGCTGTCTCTGCTGCAGGGTTTTAATGTTTATATCGACGAGAAAATTGCAGGTATCGGCTCTAATCAAATCACTGTTCAGCGATTCAGTATCGAAGATTTTAAAGACAGCGACACTTTAAACGCCGCGCAGCGACGCAATAAGGAACTAACGCTCGACGAAATGGTTTTTATCCGCGAACGCGCACAGGCGATTGATAAAATCGGAGCCAAAGCCGGCGGCACGAACGTGGATATAAAGCGAGGCAGCGAAACGCTGCAGGACGTAAAGGTTGACGGCGCAGAACCTGTAATCGGCGACATCGAAAAGCTCGACATCAGCGAGGGCAGATATTTTACCGAATCGGAAAATAACAATTCCGTGCGCGTCGCCTTTGTCGGCGCAGACATAGCGACAAAACTTTTCCCTTACGGATCGCCCGTCGGCGAAGAAATCAACGTTCGCGGCATTCCGTATAAAATCATCGGCGTCCAAACCGCAAAAGGCAGCGTGTTCGGAGTGCCGCAAGACATTTTCGTGCAGCTTCCGCTTAAAACTTACGGCTCGAATTTTGGCGGCTTTACGCGCAATCGTTACCTTTATTTTGAAGCGACTTCGACATCGGAGAAAACCTTCAAGGACGCCGTTGACGAAACGAAAAGTTTGATGCGCATCAAGCGCCGCCTCAACAGCGATGAAAAGGACAACTTCGGTGTCATTACTCCTGACGCGATTACGAGTATGCGCGACAGCATACTCGGTCCGACGTTTCTCGTCATTATCGCCGTACCCGGCATCGCGCTTCTCGTCGGTGCAATCGTGATAATGAATATAATGCTTGTCGCCGTCACCGAGCGCACCAAAGAAATCGGCATCAGAAAAAGTCTGGGCGCGCGCCAATCGGATATTTTGAAACAGTTTCTGCTCGAAGCCGCAACCCTTTCGGCAATCGGCGGCATTGTCGGACTCGTTCTCGCCGAGCTTATCGGCATCCTGCTTTCAAGATTCGTTTTTCAAACAATCATTCCGTTTTGGGCAGTAATCGTCGCCATCGGCGTTTCGGCTGCCGTCGGAATTCTCGCCGGACTTTTCCCGGCGTGGAAAGCGGCGCGCCTCGACCCGATAGAAGCGCTTCGGGCAGACTAAATCATTTAACATTTAACATTTATCATTTAACTATATTCTGAATGATAAATGTTAAATGTTAAATGTTAAATGAATATGGGAAACACTTTCTGGGAAAATTTCAAAATGGCTTTCGCCACTTTGCGCGCCAATAAACTGCGCTCGTTTTTGACGATTATCGGCGTTGTTATCGGCGTAATTACCGTGATGCTGATTTCCTCGATTATCAGCGGCATCGACACAGCCGTTACCAAGCAGGTCGAAACTTTCGGCACGAATTCAATTATTCTCTATAAATTCCAGGTCGGCATTCGCACGAGCCGCCCGACCCGCGAAGAACGAACGAGAAAACCGCTGACGGCTGAAGACGCGCAGGCGATTGAAAAACTCCAAGCCATAGACGTGGCGATTCCGTCGCTTGACGTTTCGAGCAATCGATGGGGTCAGAAAATTTTGGTTACGGGCAGCAACGGGAAAACATCTTCGTCAGTAAAACTCTCCGGAACTTTTCCGAATATCGAAAAATCAACGCGCGAAATTCTGATCGAAGGACGCTGGTTCACCCAATCGGAAAGCGATGCCAAAGACGACGTGGCGGTTATCGGCACGAGCGTCGTCGATTCGTATTTTCCCTATGAAAATCCGCTCGGCAAATCTCTGGAAATCGGCGGGCGACAGTTTCGAGTTATCGGAATTTTGCAGAAAAAGGAACAGTTCGGCGGAGGCGGCGGAAACAGCGACCAGAGTAACACGATTTATATGCCGATGGGTTCGGCGCTGCGTATAAAACCGAACTCTGAAGATTTGTTTATTCTCGCCATCGCCAAAAACGGACAGCTCGAAGCGGCAAAAGACCAGGTGCAGGATTTACTGCGCGTGCGCCGTCAGGTTCCATACGGCGAGCCGGATAATTTCAGTATGGAAACAGCCGAAAGCATCATCGAAACTTTCCGCTCGATTACCCAGTATGTCGCGCTGGCAATGATTTTTATTTCGTCAATCGGTTTGATGATTGGCGGCATCGGCGTAATGAATATTATGCTCGTCTCCGTTACCGAACGAACAAGAGAAATCGGAATTCGTAAAGCATTGGGAGCGAAACAATCGGACATTCTGCTTCAATTTCTCGTCGAAGCGGCAACGCTAACCGGCTTCGGCGGAGTTGTCGGGCTGCTCATCGGCTGGCTTTTAACCTTGCTGGTAAAACTCGTTATGCCGTCATATGTTCCGTGGTGGGCGCCCGTCGCGGGCTTTTTCGCAAGCGTCGGCATCGGAGTTGTCTTCGGACTTTTCCCGGCGTGGAAAGCGGCGCGCCTCGACCCCATCGAAGCCTTAAGATATGAATAAACAATAAATGGTGAATTGAAGAAAATGTCTTACATTCACTATTATTCATTAACCATTATCATCATTTACATTGGATTTCCAGAAAATAAAGCGCTAAAGATTTTGAAAGCCAGTCCAATGAGACCCAAAATCAGCACTATTGCCCAGGCTGAGGCTTTTGACAACTTCAATAATTTTTGCAAACCGATGGCGGCTAAAATCCAGCCCCAAATTTGAAAAAGGTCTAATGTTCCAATCAAGGTCGCCAAAACCGGCATTGTTTTTCCGTCGAGAAAAAAACTCGGATTAGCGTGTATTAAACCGCTCTGGCTGGTCGCCATATCAATCTCGTCGGCTGATTTTAAAAACAAAATTAAAATATTGGCAAGATTTGCCACTATCACGGGCGGAAAACTCGAATAAACCTCAGCAGAAAGAGCGTGCCAATAATTTCCATCGCCGCCCATCGCTTTGCCCGCCGCCCAATAAATAAGTCCGCCGAATGCAAAAGTAATAAGAAAAAGCACCGGAACCAAATAGCGAGTGTAGGCGGTTGTACTGATGCTGCTTTCAATTGTTTCTTTTTTTTGTTCGAGCGTCATCGATTGCGTCCAACTGCTTTTATCCAGTTGTTCCGCGATAGAACTGCGCATACGGTCTTCGCCCATTTTTTGCATGAACAAGAACTGATAGGCGGTTAGTGCGGCGATCATAAGCAATAAAGCCAAAACGAATCGGGGCTTGCGGCGCAAATCTTCAAAAGTTTCCGACGGCGAGAAAAATATGTTGCCGAGCGTTGAGGCTTCGGACATTCGCGGTGGTTCGTCTTCCGTTCTTGCGATATGTTCGGGCAAAGGAGGCGCTTGCCACTCGTTTTTGTTTTGGTCTGTAAAATCCGAATTTTCCTGGTTCATAAAAATTTCCTCCATTACGAATTGGTTTTCGAGTTTGCGCTTTTTGCCCTTAAAACAAAAAACCAACCAAAAGCCGCAAACTTTTTTGAGTTATCGTCAGTCTTTACGCACAGACATGCCGCCGGGTTTCATTAACAAAACGATTAAATTCAATTCAAAGGCGGCGCGCTATCGTAACCTTCGATGCGAATGCAGGCGGCGAAATGATTCGGTTCGATTTCACGCAATTCGGGTATAACTCGCGCGCAGTCTTCAATCGCCCATGGGCAGCGAGTTCTGAAACGACAGCCGGAAGGCGGATTTATCGGCGTCGGAACATCGCCTTTTAAAACGATTCTTTCACGTTTTACTTTCGGGTCGGGAATGGGTATCGCCGACAATAACGCTTTTGTGTATGGCATCAACGGATTTTCGTAGAGCGCTTTTGATTCGGCAATTTCGACGATTTTCCCCAGATACATAACCGCTACGCGCTGCGAAATATGCTCGACGACAGCCAAGCCGTGTGAGATAAAAAGATAAGTTAAACCGAATTCCGATTGCAAATCCTGTAAAAGATTAACCACCTGCGCCTGCACGGAAACGTCGAGCGCCGAAACCGGCTCGTCAGCAATAATCAATTTCGGATTAAGCGCCAGAGCGCGAGCGATTCCGATTCGCTGGCGTTGACCGCCGGAGAATTCGTGCGGATAGCGAAACATATAATCGCTTTCGAGACCGACTTTTTTCAACAAATCGGCGACGCGCTCTTTTTGCTCGGTTTTGTCACCGATGCTGTGAATTTTCAACGGTTCGGAAACAATTGAAAAAACATTCAGGCGCGGATTTAAGCTGGCATACGGGTCTTGAAAAATTATCTGCATCTCGCGGCGCAATTTCTGCATTTCTCTATTTCCCAAGCCGACGATATTTTGTCCTTCAAACTGAATTTCCCCGCTCGTCGGCTCATGAAGTCTTAACAGACAACGCCCTACCGTCGATTTTCCGCAGCCGGATTCACCGACCAAGCCGAGCGTTTCGCCAGCAACAATATCAAACGAAACGTCGTCGACGGCGCGCACAACATCGTCGCTGTTTTCGACCGGAAAATACTTGACCAGGTTGCGAACTTTAATTATTTCTTTTTTGTCCGTTTCTGTTGCTGTTCCGTTCATGTTTGTTTTTTCATACATTTCTTCCAATCCTCAAGAATTATCGCCCAGCGTTCGTGATCGCGCCAGCGTCCGCCAATTTTCAGATATTTACGAGAAAATCCTTCTTTGGTGAAATTCGCACGCTTTAAAACATTTATCGAAGCAATGTTTTCCGGCTGCACGTTGGCTTCAATACGATGCAATTTCAGTGGTTTAGATGAGTATTGCAATAAGAGTTCGACCGCCTCGGTCATCAAACCGCAGCGCGTATATTTCTCGAATAAAAGATACCCGAGATAAGCGTTTTGAAAATTCCCATAGAAAATCTGCGACAAATTTATCGTTCCGACTATCGCTTCACCTTCAACTCGACAAATCAAAAAACATTCGTTTTCGGGCTTATTATTTTTCTGTAAATACTCCTCAAAAGTTTTTCGCTCGACGGGCGGTGAAACCAAACCGCGATGAAATTTTCGGCTTGCCTTGCTCGATGCCGCAAATTCCGTGAAATCTTCAGCCGTCGGATACCGCAGAAAAACTTTTTCCCCTTTCGGATTCTTTTCCTTCATACAAAACACACCTGACTTCTACATTGTTTTCCAAGTCGAAAAGCGGCATCGGGTCGTGTAGGCAGCGCTCGAAACGATACGGACAGCGCGGCGCGAAATGACAGCCTTCGGGCAGATTTGTCGGACTCGGAACAGTTCCTTCAATTGTTTGCAGGCGCGTTTCTTTTGCTTGGCCGACCAAGCTCAATTTTGGAACCGAGCGCAGCAAACCCTGCGTGTATGGATGTTTCGGCTTTTCAAATATCTCTCCGACACCGGATTTTTCGACGATTCTTCCCGTATACATTACACAAACTCTATCGGCGACTTCGGCGACGACGCCCAAATCGTGCGTAATCAGCAAAATCGCAAGTTTGCGCGTCTTTCTCAATTCGTCAAGCAATTCTAGAATTTGCGCTTGAATGGTTACGTCCAGAGCGGTTGTCGGCTCGTCGGCAATCAACAATTCGGGATTGCAGGCGAGCGCCATCGCAATCATTACACGCTGGCGCATTCCACCCGAAAGTTGATGCGGATAATCTTTGACCCGACGCGCCGGGTCTGGAATCGTGACCTCTTTCATGGCTTCGATCGCCGCATTCCAGGCGTCATTTTTATTTAGTTTTCTGTGCAATCGTAACGCTTCTGCAATTTGTTCACCGACCGTATAAACCGGATTCAGAGAAGTCATCGGGTCTTGAAAAATCATCGAAATATCGTCGCCGCGTATATGGCGCATACGCTCGCCCGAAGCCGTCGCTAATTCTTCACCTTTGAATTTTATAGAACCGCTGACGATTTTCCCCGGCGGCGCAATCAAACGCATAATTGACAATGCCGTGATTGATTTTCCGCTGCCCGATTCGCCGACTAGCCCGAGAAGTTCGCCTTCGTCAATAAAAAAACTAACGTCATCGACGGCTTTGACAATGCCGCCCCGCGTCGGAAAATGTGTCTGTAGATTATTTATTTCAAGTAAGTGAGACATTATTTAGTAAAGTGTAAATAAATATTCGACAATTTTCGTTACGGTAATTGGCGCGCCATCTCTGTTCGCAGGTTTGAATTTGATTTTTTTCGCGGCTATTACAGCCTGTTCGGTCAAGCCGTATTTTTCAAACTTTCCTTTGTCCTTTTCCGTAACGTCGGTAATGTCACCGATTTCACCGTTTGAATTAAATGTAACACGCAATTTGACGATGCCTTCGATGCCTTTTCTTCTCCCCTTATAATTATAAATCGCCTGTGGACGCGACAAAATTACAAGTTTAGATTCAGTCTGCTGCTCAGATTTTTGCGTTTGAGCGATGGCAACTACATTGAAACCGAAAAAACACATCAATATTGAAATCAAAAGTTTTCTGCTCATAATTGTTCTCGATCTGTTTATTTCACGCCAAAAAGTTATCTTGGTAAACAAGGGCGCGTGCAACTAAATTCGTCGCTTTCCCTTCAAACGAATGTTATCATTTTAACCGAAAATCCGTATTTTTGTCAGTAATGAAATTCAAGGAGATTAATCGGCAGTGAAATTACGTTCCAACCTTTGCGGCGCTTTGCTAGTAACCGTTTTACTTTTTACAAACCTCTTTGCTCAAACCGCCACAGTTTCTAAAATAAACCCGAAAACTCCGGAGACGGCAGCGGCGAAATCAAACAAAATCGTTACTGCTGAAGCCATCGAACAGGATTTAGCCGAGGCTTTGACTTTGGTTGAAGACAAGCACGTAAGCGGCAAAAAAATTGATTATAACGATCTTTTCAAATCGGTCAACGACAGTATGCTGCAAACGCTCGACCCGCACTCGAATTATTTCGACGCCAAAGAAGCCGAGCAATTTCGCACTCAGCAAACTTCGCAGTATTTCGGCATCGGCGCGCTGCTTGGCGATCTTAGAGACGAAAACGGTAAAGTTATCGCCACTTACATCAGAGCGACTTTTGAAGGCGCGCCGGCAAATCGCGCCGGACTTCGCTACGGCGATAAAATTGTGGCGGTTGACGGAAAATCCATGCTCGGCAAAACCATCGTCGATGTCCGCGCAAATTTAATTGGCGCGCGCGGGACACCGGCAAAAATCACGGTTGAAAGACACGCCGCCGGCAAGCGTGAAGAAGTTGATATTATCCGCGACGCCGTTTCACAACCGTCAATCCCCCAAGCCTATATGATTCGCCCCGGAATCGGTTACATAGCAATGACCGGCGGGTTTCATTACACGACTTATGAAGAATTTGTCCTGGCTATGAGCGAGTTAAAAGCACAGGGGATGAAACAACTTATTCTCGATTTACGCAACAACCCGGGCGGCTTGGTAAGCCAGGCAACAAATGTCGCAAACACATTTCTCGCGCGCGGGCAGGCGATTTTTACGCAAAAAGGTCGCATCGACGGTACCGGTAATACATATCGCGCCAATAATCCCGCACCCGATGACACACCCTTAATAGTTTTGGTAAACGGCAATTCGGCTTCGGCTTCGGAAATTCTGGCGGGCGCGCTCCAAGACCACGACCGCGCTCTGATAGTCGGCGAAGACACTTTCGGTAAAGGACTGGTTCAAAATCCGTTCCCTTTGGATTACGGCTCGATGCTCCTTTTGACAATTGCTAAATACGAAACTCCTTCGGGACGCTTGATTCAGCATGATTATTCCGACGGAAGTCTTTATAACTATTACAATCGTGAGGACGCCGCTCCCCAAAAGACAAAAGGCACGGTAAGCAAAACAGATACGGGAAGAAAAGTTTTCAGCGGTAACGGAATCAATCCCGATGTGGTCGTTAAAGGTCAAACTTTAACGGTTGAAAAGTTTCGCGCACAGCAAAAACTTGCCGACCCGATTTTTGCCTTCGCAATGGATTTGGCTTATGGAAAAGTAGCCGGCTTTGAAAACTTAAAAGTTGACCGTCCGATTGCATTTAATTACGATTTGAAAGCGCAGGATTTTTCCGTAAACGAAAATCTTTTTCAAACATTCAAAAACTTTGCGATGAATAAATACAAACTTTCCTCAGCTCAGATTGATAAAGAACGCGAACTTATAATGCGCGCATTGCGCAACGAACTCATTACGGCGGCTTACGGTTCAACAACATCGTTACAAATTTTCAATACATCGTTACAGATTTACAACGATTTCGACAATCAATTAAAACGCGCCATCGAGCTTTTGCCCGAAGCCAAACAACTTGCTATCGAAGGCGCCAAGGCGAACGCCAGAAAAGCGCAAGCCGATGTAAATCGGTAAAATTACTTTAGATAAAAGAAAAAGGATGAGAAATTTGTAAATTTCTCATCCTTTTTCTTTTGAAACAAATTTGATTATTTCCGGCTTTATCCATTAAACAACAATTTCGCCATATAAAAAACAGCATAACCGGCGACTGTCAAAAGCAGTAAACCGCCTAAAATTGCCAGAGCAATATAGAGCTTAAATTTTTTATAACGATTCGCATCCGGCGGCGACAATTGGCTTTGCGGAAAATATGGCGGCGGTCTCTTGTCCATAACATTTAACATTTATCATTTATCATTTACCAAAGCAATCTGCGAAACAAGTTATTATTAAGAATTAAAGCCAATATTCAACAAACGATAAATGTTAAATGTTAAATGAAACTATCGTGGCAGAGGTTGTTCTAAATTTGCCAGTCCGTAAGCCAAGACCGCAACGACCGCGCCGTTTTCGGCTAATTCGCGCGGCACAATTTTGTCGAAAGTGTCGGCGGCGGTGTGATGATAATTAAAATAAGTTCTGGTGTCGAACCACTGCGCAAATGACGGAACGCCTTTGCCGGTCAACGGGTCAATGTCCGTACCGGCTTCTTCGGTTAAGTTGACGAGTCCCGCGCCTTGTTCTTTTAGAATGTTTGAAATCGGAGCGAAAAAAGGCAGAGCTTCGGGTTTGCCCGCAAAATGAAAACCGACCGGATGATTTGCGCCCAAATCGCTTTCGATTGCGGCAAAGTGTTTTGAAATATTTGCGGCTTCTTCCTGCGCGTAAGTTTTGCCGCCGACAGTGCCGTTTTCTTCGTTCATCCAGGCGACGAAGCGAATTGTGCGCTTTGGTCTGATTTTTAATTGTTTTAAAAGATACGAAACTTGCATCGAAACCGCCACGCCAGTCGCGTCGTCAATTGCGCCTTGACCTAAATCCCAGGAATCCAGATGACCTGAAACAATCACGATTTCATCCGGCTTTTCGCTTCCCTTTAAATCAGCAATCACGTTGTAACTGGTTGTGTCCGGCAAAGTCTGCGGCGTGAGCAGAAGTTTCATTTTTACTTTGCCCATTTTTGCCAGATAAGCAATCATCTCTGCATCTTCAAAAGAAACCGCCGCCGCAGGAATTTTTGTTACGCCTTCGGCATAGCGCATAACGCCCGTATGCGCGAGACGATTTTGAGAGCCTCCGGCAGAGCGAACTAAAACACCAATTGCGCCGAAGCGTGCGGCTGCAATCGCGCCGCCGCCGCGATAAGCAACGGCTTGACCGTATGCCTGACCTCCAAAACCCACCGCTGCCATTTCTTGGTCGAATTTGTTATTAAAAAGAACGATTTTTCCTTCGATATTTTTGCGTCCGATTTTTGCGAGTTCGTCAAAATTATTGACAACGACGACATCTGCAATCAAACCGTTCGGCGCGGTCGCAATACTTCCGCCGAGCGCAGTCAACACAATTTTTTGCGTCGTTCCGCGCGCCATTCCATCGTATTCGATAAGCTCGCCGCGCTCTTCGCCGCGAACCCAGTGCGGAACAGTTAATTTTTGCAGACGCACGTCGAGACCGAGTTTTCGCATTTCGCCCGCGACGTATTCGACGGCTCGCTGCGCCTGCGGTGAACCGGTCAGACGCGCGCCGATATTATAAGAAAGATACGCCGTCTGTCGCAGGGCAAAATCACTTTGCAAAGCAGCTTGCTGAATTTGTTTCATTTGAGCAAGCGTTTTTTCCGTATACAAAATAGGCGTCGGCGAAGCGGTCGGTTGCTGGGCAAAAATTTCCGCCGTCGCGCCGAGTAGAAAAAGACCGAGAAATATCACAAAAATTTGTTTGATTTTGCTGTACATAAAAATTTTATTTTTCGGGAGAATTTGCGTTCTAAGTTACCACAATTTTGTGCAATAATAGCATTGATTTTCTAATTTAAATTTTCGGTAACAAAAATATGAAACGTATTTTCTTTCTTCTTTTTCTGTTTGCGTTTGCTTTTGCAAACTCTAACGCTCAACAAACTTCGGCTTTTAATTTTAACGATTTGATGAAGGTTCGTCGCGTCGGCGACCCGCAAATATCGCCCGACGGACGCTTTGTCGCATACACAATCGGAAACGTTGATATGGCGGCAAACAAAGTCGTCTCACAAATTTATGTTGTCCCGACCGCCGGCGGTGAAATCAAACAAATCACAAAAGGTGATAAATCCAACTCCAGCCCGCGATGGTCGCCCGACGGCAAACGAATCGCTTTTACAACCGGCGGACAAATCTGGACGATGGACGCCGACGACGGCGATGACAGAAAACAAATTACAAAAATTTCGACCGGAGCCGGAAATCCGGTCTGGTCGCCGGACGGAAAATGGATTGCTTTTAGTTCGGAAGTTTACCCCGATTGCGCTTTCGATGAATGCAACCGGCAAAAAGATGAAGCGCAGGAAGCAAATAAAGTTCAGGCGCACGTTATTGACCGGTTGCTTTACAGACATTGGACTGAATGGCGCGACCGTAAACGAACGCACGTTTTTGTGATTTCAAGCGAGCGCGGCGGTAGCGTGGCAAAAGATTTGACGCCGGGCGATTTCGATTCTCCGCCATATGCGGCTTCTACGGGTTTTGACTATGCGTTTTCGCCCGATTCCCGTGAAGTCGCTTTTTTGAAAAATCCAGACAAAGTCGAAGCCATTTCGACCAACAGCGACGTTTATATTGTTTCAATCGACGGTGGCACGGCTCGAAATATAACTGCCAACAATAAAGGTTACGACGCTTCGCCCGCTTACACGCCCGACGGTAAATATATTATTTACCGTTCACAGGCGACGCAGGGTTTCGAATCCGATCGCTGGCGAATTATGCGTTACAACCGTCAAACGGGCGCAACCGACGAGCTGACCGGCGGTTTCGATTTGCAGGCTGACGAGTTTGTACTTTCTCCCGACGGCAAAACGATTTATTTTACAGCAAACGAGCGCGGGCTGGCGCCAATTTATTCCGTTTCGGTCGAATCGTCTCGCCAGATGAAAAGCGCTACATCGGTTAAGAAAATCATTTCCGGCGGCTTCAATTCAAATGTAAATATCGCACGCGACGGTAAAACTTTAGTGTTTCTTTCAAGCTCAAACGCTGCGCCGGGCGAAATTTTTCGTGCATCTGTTGATTCGCCGCAGGCGATATATCTAAGCCGCGCAAACACTGATTTTAATTTACAAAAACCGGAAGATGTTGAATGGACGGGCGCGGTGAATACAAAAATTCACGGATTTTTGTTGAAGCCTGCAAATTTTGACCCGACGAAAAAATATCCGCTGCTGGTTATAATTCACGGCGGACCACAGGGCGCGAGCAACAATAATTGGGGTTACCGCTGGAATCCGCAGATTTTTGCAAATGCCGGTTACGTCGTTTTTTCACCGAATCCGCGCGGTTCGACCGGTTACGGGCAAAAACTGACCAATGAAGTTTCGGCTGATTGGGGCGGCAAGGCTTACACAGACATTATGAACGGCGTGGCGAACGTTATAAAAAATCCGTATATCGACCGAAACCGTATCGGCGCGGCAGGCGCTAGTTACGGCGGTTATATGGTTGATTGGATTTTAGGACATAACAACGACCCGCGCTTCAAATTCAAAACTCTTGTGTCGCACGCCGGTGTTTACAACCTCGAAAGTATGGCGACCGTAACCGAAGAACTTTGGTTCGTCAATTACGAATTCAAAGGAATGCCTTGGGAAAATCCGGTCAATTACCAGAGATGGTCGCCTAACAAATTCGTCAACAGTTTTAACACGCCGACGCTCGTTACGGCAGGCGAGATTGATTATCGAGTTCCGGTCGACCAGAGTTTGCAGCTTTTCACCGCCTTGCAACTAAAAGGCATTGATTCAAAACTAGTCGTTTTCCCGGACGAAGGACACTGGATTTTGAAGCCGCAAAATTCGCAATTTTGGTACGGTCAGGTGCTTGATTGGCTGGGGAAATATCTGAACCCGTAATAAACCATTTTCAATTAAAAAAAGCGAGGGATTTTTGTAAATCCCTCGCTTTTTTTGTTTCGACAATTTTTATCAAAACGTTATTTTGGCTGTGTCATCGGTTTGCTTTCGCCCGCAGCGGCGCGTTTGCCTTCAAACGGAAGCGGCGGCAAGCCCGGCATTGACGCAGTTATAACGCCTTTCATCATATCGCCGTTAATAGTGCCGTTGATGTTTAATTCGACCGCCTGACCTTGTATTTCGGTTTTGGCAGTTCCGACGAATTTGTTGCCGCTGACTTTCGCATCGGCGATTGTGCCTTTACCGAGCATCGAATCGAGCGAGCCGGAAACTTTTGCGCCGTCTTGTTTGAGCGTTAAAGTTACAGGGAGTTTTTGTCCCTGTGCTTCTATCGTCAAATTCCAGACGCCGTTTGCATTTGCCATCGCGCCGCCGCCGCTGGCAGTTTTGCCGAAATCGGCGACGTTCAACGCTTTGCCTTCGGCGTCAAAGACTTCGATTTTTTGCGAGTAGGTTTTCACCTGCGGCAAAATCTCTTCGGCGTCGCCGACGATAACGATGGCGATTTTATCCGGCGAAATATATTTTTTCGCTACGCGCTCAACTTCATCGAGCGTTACGGCGTTAATTTTGTCGCGGTAAGTTTGCAGATAATCGGCGGGCAAATCATAAAGCTGCTGCGAAACCAGCAGATTCGTCAAGCCTTCCTGCGTTTCAGCGCGTAGCGGAAAAACTCCGGTCAGAAAACTTTTCGCATCTCGGAGTTCTTTTTCGGTAGCCTTTTCGTTACGAACCCGATTCAGCTCGTAAAAAAATTCTTTAAGCGACGCGCCCGTTACCGGCGTGCGGACTTCAGCAGTCGATTGAAAATTACCTGCAAGGCGACGCGTGTCGAAACTGGAATACGCGCCGTAAGTATAGCCGTTCTTTTCGCGCAGATTCATAAACAAACGCGATGAAGGTCCTGCACCGATTATCTGGTTCATAACCAGGACGGGAAAATAATCAGGGTTGTTGCGTTCAATCGCCAAATTTCCCAGCACGATATTCGATTGAATCGAGCCGGGGCGATCAACTACGGTTATCGTCGCCGCCGTGCGAGCGGGCAGAGCAGGAAACTTCATGCTTTCTATGGTTCCCTTTTTCCAACCGCCGAAATTTTCGTTAATTTCCTTCAAAAGAGTTTCACGATTTACATCGCCGACGACAACGAGAGTTCCGTTGTTCGGAACGAGCATTTTATCGCGGAACGCAATTAACTTTTCTCTCGAAATTTTTTCGACATCGGCGGCGGTCGGCGAAACAACGCTGTAAGGGTGCGTACCGTAGAGAATTTTCGATACTTGTTCGTTGGCTAAAAACGCTGGCTGCGAGCGTTGATACTTCAAATTTTCAACAGCATTTTTCTTGTACAATGCGAGTTCGCTTTCGGGAAATGACGGATTCAAAACCATATCCGTCATTAGTCGAAAAACGTCCGAGCTATATAAGGACAACGCCGAAGCGGAAATAATTGTATTGTCATCACCTGCGCTTGCCGAAACCCTTGCGCCGAGTCTTTCGATTTCTTCGGCAAGTTGACGGCTGGTGCGCGTTTTTGTGCCTTCATTGAGCATCGCAGTCAAAGCCGATGTTAAACCGGTCGAATCCGCCGGGTCATTTATATCGCCGGTCTTAAAAGCCAGTCGGTAGCTTACGAGCGGAAGGCGCTTGTCTTCAAAAACGACTACCTTTAAGCCATTTGGCAAAACGGTTTCGAACGGTTTCGGTATTTCAAACGGTTTTGGCGCGAGCGGCGCAGGCGCCGATTTACGAAAATCTTCATTCATAGTTTTTTGAGCAAATGTACTGACGCCAAACGCCGTTATTGCAAAGACGAAAATTATTATATTAATTGTTTTTTTCATTATTCTCCTTTGAGAGTTTACAGAGTTTTCTGAATTGCGAGTTTATAAATATTGGCGAAATAAAAATTAATGTTTTCTAAACGTCCAGACTCTGCCGACTTTATAAACCTGCCAACTCTGGAAAATTCCCTGCGTTTGGTTAATTTCCCGTAGGTTTTGTGTTCGCGCCGCTTCCTTTGGCGGCGGGAACGATGTCGAGCAACGCACGGTTGTCGGTATTTAGATATTTATTAACCGCATCTTTGATTTGCGCAGGCGTAACCTTCAGCATTTCGTCGAGGTCTGAATTGATGAGCGTCGGGTCATTGTCGTAAAGTGCAAACTCGGCGATACGCTGGGCGCGTGACAAAGCCGATTGACGCGAACGAACCGTGTCGTTGATAAGCTGATTGTGCAGTTTCTGCATTTCTTCGGCGGTCGGACCGTTTGTCGCTATATCCTTGATTTCGTTCATAATCGTTTCGCGGATTTTGCTCATATCCTTGCCCGGCTTCGGTATCGTAAAGATGATAAAGCTCGATGGACCGCGTCGTTCATCAGCGCCGCCTTGAATTTGCAGCACCGATTCTTCGCCTTTGACAAGTTTTTGATAAAGCCGCGAGCTTTCGCCGTCGTTTATCAATTTGCTCGCCAATTCAAGCGCGGTATATTCGGGCGTTCGACGCTGCGGAATTTTCCAGGCGAGGATAAACGCCGGAAACGGAGCGAGTTTGTCTTCAAATTTTTTGTAAGTTTGCGCGACTTCTTTCGGTTCGGTAACGTCAATTGCGGGCGGTTTCGGCTGTTTTGGAATCGTTCCGAAATATTTATTGACGAGTTCTTTTGCCTGATTTGTTTCAAAAGCACCGGAGATGACCAGCACGGCATTGTTCGGCGCATAATTGATACGGAAAAAATCCTGAACGTCCTGGACTGTCGCCGCATTCAAATCTTCTATCGAGCCGATAACCGAATGCGAGTTGGCGAAATTTTTATAAACCATCGAATTGAGCTGGTCGAAAACCTGTCCGAACGGCTGATTTTCCCCGAGCTTCTTTTCTTCCTGCACGGCATTGCGCTGGTTTGTCAAGTTTTCTTCCGTGACGGCAAGCGAGCGCATACGGTCAGATTCGAGCCACAGACCGAGCGGCAATTGGTTGGCGGGCAAACCCTCGAAATAATTTGTCCGTTCGGTGCTGGTCGTGCCGTTCATAGTGCCGCCGGCGTTGAAAACATATTGAAAATGCTCGGCTTTTTTGACGTTTTCCGAGCCTTGAAACATCATATGCTCGAACAGATGAGCAAATCCAGTGCGCCCTTCGCGTTCGTTGCGCGAGCCGACATCGTAATAAACCGCAACCGCCACGACGGGAGCGGTATTTTCCTGATTCAAAATCACGCGCAAGCCGTTGTCGAGCGTAAATTGTTCGAGCTTTAACGGTTGCAGTTTAAAGTTTCCTGACATTTTTTCTCCCGTTGTTTTATTGTTTGTAGTTTTTGTCTGGGCAAAAATACTTGTCGCCAGCACAACCAGCGACAAGACGCCTGTCATGGCGTAAATTATTTTCTTATACATTTTTACTTCCTTGTGAATTCTTCTTTATTGTAATAAGTATGTTAATAGTTTTACGTCGTAAATAGCAAAAGGTTTCGGAATTAGTAATCATTTGCGAGTGATGAACGGTTAGTTGTAGATAAGAATGTTGAATGATAATTGATTATAAAAAAAGGCTGATTTAGACACTCGGCAATCGGAGTTTGTAAAAAACTAAATTGGGTTGGAAAAAAAAACCCGCCAAGTTTACTTGGCGGGTTTAAGAAACAGGAGGAATCAGAAAGACTTTTTGTCGCTATTTTAACAGTTTTGAAAATCAAAAAACGACTCTTAGCCAATAATAATGATGCGGCTTATTTTTGTTAAGTTGCTTTGACCAAAAAAATATTTATAGTTTTTTTCAAAAGAAAAATCACCGCAAAATATGAATGAATTTTGCGGTGATTTTTTATTTTACGACAGTACAAATTAGAAATTCAGTTTCACCGAAACCTGCATCCGGCGCGCGCTGCTGACCACGCTGTCCCGAATTCGCCCGAACGTCGCCGATTCCGTCGGAGCGCCTCTGACGGCAGACGGAATATCGAACGAAGGATTGTTCGTCAAATTTTTCGCATCCAGCCGCAAATCGAAGTTAAATCTTTCGGTTAACTTAAATTTTTTGGAAAGCGAAGCGTCGGTCTGGAAAAAACGCGGACCCGTAAAATAGTTTCGCGGCGTATTTCCGAGCGCGCCCGCTTCGGGAACTGAAAACCTCAATCGGTCTTCGGCGCTAAAATAATAATTCGTGCCGTTTTCCTGAATAAGGCGTCCGAGGTGCGGACTGCATTCGACACAATTTGCCGTTGACTGGACGGCGTTGCTGAATGTATTCGCGCCCGAATAAACCGTGAACGGTCTGCCCGCAGACCATAGAAGATTTCCAGCCAATTGCCAGCCGCCGAAAATGTAATCAAGAGCGCGCGGCAACTCCGAACCGAACGCTCTACCGCGTCCGAACGGCAATTCAAAAACATACGTTGCCTGAAGAACGTGGCGGCGGTCAAAATCCGACTGCGCGTAATTCAAACGCCGATTACTAATGTCGAACGGCGTGCTGGAAGCCGATTGCAAGCCGCCGCGTGAAACGGTCGAAAACGTCGGGTCAAACGAGCGTGTATCCATTGATTTGCTCAGAGTATAGCCGACCTGAAAGCCGATACCTTTGTTGATACGTCGTTTTAGAATTACTTCCAGACCGTTGTAACGCGAATAATCGTTGCTGTCCAAGACGTTCAATCCGCCCGTAAACTGCGGAAATCTCTGAAAAAAGAACGGAGAAAAACCGTTTGCCGTCAGCGAAGGAGTAGAAGAACCGACAGCGCCGCTTCTTCCTGAAATCGTCGCCGCTGCCGCCGCTACCGAGTTTGCGCCCAACTGCGTTCCGAATTGCGCCGACGAGCGGAAAGTCGCAAGGCTCGCCGCCGGAGTCGCGCCGCCGACGAGAAGATTAACCAGACAGCTTGTTTGCGAGTTTTGCGCAGATCGAAAAGCACTCAAAAACGTCTCGCCCGGACAGCGCGGGTCGGTTGCGCGAATATTTACCTGATTGGCGTCGTAGCCGCCGAATAAATTCGTGGCGCGCTTGCCGATGTAGGTAACTTCCAGAACAGTGTCTTTGAAAACTTCGCGCTGAACGCTCACCGTGTATTGGTGAATTTCAGGGAATTTCAAATCAGGGTCAATCACCGTAAGCGAGCCTGTGCCTAATGCGCGCGGCTGGCGCAGAGCGTCGGGCGTCGTCGTCGGAGTTACTGCCGATGACGGCAAACCGTTTCTGAACAGGTTGGGGTTGGCACTCGTATTGAATGCCGGGTCACTGCCGAAAAACGTATTTCCGGGCGTGCTTTGGAAAATGCTCGACGAAAACAAAAACGTCGGAATGCGGTCGTAAGCCAGCCGGTAGTTGGCGCGAATGGATGTTTTCCCGTCGCTGAACGGGTCCCAGGCGACGCCGACCGAAGGCGAAAAATTATTCAAATCATTGTCAAACAATTTCCTTTCGACAAAGCGAATGTCGTTTGCCGCAGCAGCGTCGAGCGTTACGGGCTTGTCCGGCGCTAAAATCGGTCTGCCGTCGGAACTCGGCGACAATTTCGGCTCGTAGCGCAGCCCTAAATCGAAGGTTAAATTCGGGCGCGCTTTCCAGCTATCCTGAACGTAAAAATCGTATTCGGGGTATTTGGCAACGAAGTTATACCGCGTGCCTGCCGGCGCGAACTGGCTCGGATTGTCCGGGTCGGAAACGAAAGCCTGCGAGAAGCTGCCGATTCTGCCCAGAAGATTGTTTATCGTACTCTGAAGATTCGCCAAATCACCGCCCGTGCTTGTATTGATGCCGGTCGTCGGCAAAGCGAATGCACCGAAAGTGCTTGCTCCGGCGTTGAAAAAGACGGTCGGCTCGATATTCGTTCCCGCAACCGACGCGCGGTCGTCAACCGCTCTGCCGAAACGGAAATTTATTCCGCCCTTGACGACGTGGTTTCCCTTTATCAACGTCAAATTATCGACAAACTGCAGCGTCCGAAAGCTGCGCGCGTTAAATGAAAAATTCGTATTCGGCGTAGCAATTTGATTAAACGTAAATGGAATAGCCGGGTCGGGTTCGGCTGTTCCAAAAGTAAAACCGAACTGGCTGTAACCGAAAATAAATTCATTCGTTACGGTTGAAGTCGGCGACCAGCGGTTGTTGATTGCCAGATTTTTCGGCTTGCGAAAGGTGTTTACAAGATTCGGCGAATCCGGGAAAACCGGGCGACCGCCGTTGCCTCCGTCGCCGAAGG
>JAABUN010000292.1_pt1 | contig 131631 bp, 109 predicted proteins | sample 5559311 | NCBI WGS metagenome assembly JAABUN01 (sample SAMN10711877, study PRJNA513370) | rock metagenome | isolation source: Antarctica rocks | place: Antarctica: Victoria Land, Siegfried Peak sud | reverse complement strand
GGTAGCGTCAGCCATGTCGAGGTCTTTCGGACGGGTTGTGTGAGAACTCCCATCATCGAAGGGCCTCGACCCTCATCCCCGCTTCGACGCGCCCAGCCCAACTACACCCTGGATTGTGATGAGCCCCTTTGCAGGGCTAGATCGTCCACGATGAGGTCGGGACGGGAGGCCAAATCCTCCTGCAACTCCGCAACCCTTAGGCGCTGTGCTTCGTAGTTTTGGCGCAGCTCCGGCTCCTCGGTCAGCACGTAGCCACGGAAGTTGCTCTGGGCCAGGGTCAGGGCAGTTTGGAGCTGGCCAGAGGCATCGACGGCGGGGGTAATGGACGCTCGGAAGTCGTCGATCTGGTTTTGGATGGCCTTCACGGAAGCCAGGCCAATGCCGGCGGTTAGTCCCAACGCCAGGGTCAGGCCGACCGCGAGCCGGAGCAGCGTCCCAGCAACAGTGTTGCGGCCAAACGGCTCCTCCATTAGCACCGCTCCACCGGTGCAGCCGAGGAAGGAGAGGTGCCCTCACGCGAGCCCTCATCACCGAAACCCGTACGCGTCATGACCCCCCAGGTCTGCTTCCGGCCGGCCAGACTGGCCGCCCAGCCCTGCAGCCGCCACACCGCAGTGGCTTGGCGATAACCCACGTTCTCCATCACGGCGGCCCCGACCGTGATCCAGAGATCCCGCCAACGTCCGTAGCGGTGGAAGGAATACTCTTCCACGGTCATTGCGCAGAGGGTGACCAACATCCCAAAGATGTAGGCGACCGCAGTGAAGAGCAGCAGATAGCTCGTGTCGACCACCCCTAACAGCCATCCCAGCACCACCAGGAGCAAGCCGCCGAGCTCGAGTAGGGGGGCGAAAAGCTCGAAAAGCCAATAGAACGGCAGTGCGATCAACCCAACCCTCCCGTAGCGCGGGTTGCACAGCATTCCTCGGTAAGCCCACAGCGTCTCCCACAAACCGCGATGCCAGCGACGCCGTTGTCGAGCCAACACCGGCAGCGTGATGGGGACCTCAGTCCAGCAGACCGGTTCGGTAATGAACTCGACGCGGTAGGGCCTTTTGAGTCTGCGCATGTGCCGGTGCACTCGCATCACCAGCTCGAAGTCTTCTCCGATGCTGTCCGGGTCGAGGCCGCCTACCTCGACCAGCACGTCTCGCCGAAAGACCCCGAATGCGCCGCTGATCAGGATCAGTGCGCCCAGCCGGGACCACCCGGAACGACCGAGGTGGAAGGCGCGAAGATATTCCACGACCTGGATGCGGGGCAGCATCCGCTGCGGCATCCGCACGTCCACGACACGGCCGCCCCGCACGGTGCACCCGTTGACCGCACGGATTACCCCACCCGCGGCCACCACCCTTCTAGGGTCATCTGCGAAGGGCTTGGTGACCGCCAATAGCGCCTCCGGCTCCAACAAGGAGTCCGAGTCGATGAACACCACGAGGTCTTCGCGGGCGTAGTTGATGCCGACGTTGATCGAGTCGGCGCGGCAGGAGTTGGCTTTGCGCACGACCGTGAGGCGCGTACGACCGTTCGCCGGCACGAAGACACCCGTCGGCTGCTCGCGTACCGGCAGGTCGGGGGGAATCGGGCGATCGGTGCGCACCAGATCGAATGCTTCGCGCAGCACCTCGAACCCTTTGTCGGTGCTGCCGTCGTCGACGATGACAACCTCGTGTCGCGGGTAGTGCAGCGAGAGCATCGACTGCGTGGCGATGCGTATGCCGACTTCCTCGTTGTACATCGCGGCAACGACCGTCACTCCGGGGGACAATTTCGACCCCATGAACTGGTCGCGGCCCGCAAAAGGCAACCTGCGCAGGCGGTGCCGAAAATCTATCGCGGAGGACACGATGAGCATCAGGTATGCCGAATTGATCAAGAGGAAGTAGATCAGAATCGGCAGCGACACGGCCATGAACAACGTTTCGACCGCCGTTCGCGTCGGCTCCAAGACAGCTTGCATGGAGTCCATTAACTGGCCCGTTGCACTGTCCGCGGGTGGGCTAGCGCTTCTTGCGCCACGGCATACCGGCAGAGTCGGCCGTTCGCGCTCAGCGCACCGGAGGCTGCGACGGCCGAGACCGCCTGGTGGCCGGCGCTACCCAGGCTGACCAGGGTGGTGGCGGTGAGCTCTGCCACCCGGATGTCTCGGCTATACAACAAGGGCTGTAGCCACGCCACAGCGCGCGTCCCGCCGACCTCGGCGACGGCACCGACCGCAGCTCGACGGATCTGGGCGTCCTGCCCGGAGGCGAGGAGCGGCCCCAGCAGCTCGACGTCGCGGGGACCGCCGACCTCGCCGAGCGCGAGGACGAGTATGGCAACGAGAGGGGGGTCGGTTTCGATCTCCATCCTTTGACGCAGGGCCCCGGCAGCGGCCACCAGCGGAACCCGGGCAATCACCATGGCCGCGGCGGTCCGTACGTCAAGGCTCGGGTGCGCGAGAGCGGCACAGACCTCAGCGGTGGTGTCTGTGCCGAGCGAGGCCACTGATTCGACCGCGATCCAGACCGGAAGTCCTGACCTCGACCCTTCCGGCGCGACCGCCGTCAGGACAGGACCGGCGGCGATCGGGTCGCCCATCATGCCCAGCGATCGAGCGGCGGTGAGCACGACATCCGAGGAGGGATCCTGCAGAAGTGCCAACGCGTGGGGCACCGCATCACGCTCACGCATTACCCCGAGGGTCCACACGGCGCGCGCGCGGGTGACCGAAGACCTGCTGGTTAGTTCCTGCACGGCACGCTCCCCGCGCGCGTGCTGACGCAACACTTCCACCAGGGGGGCCACCGAATCGCCGCGGATCTTGCCCAGCATCTGCACAATGGCATCGTCGACTACGTCGCGGGTCGGGCCGGGAAGGGCATTCAAGTCGACAGCCAGGTCCACCTCTATTGCCTCGCCGGATGCCAACGCAAGCAACACAGGACGCAGCGGCGCTATCCGGCGGCGATCCTGCTGTTCGCGGCGGCGGCGTCTCAATCGCGCGCCAACCATGGACGCGAGCAGCACGACCGCTACCGCAATCGAAACCCAGAGTCCGACCCAGAGCAGGACTGGGGCAACGACATACGTCACCACCGGTCAGCGCCGACGGGAAAGCAGCGATTCGACGCGGTGAACCAGCTCACGAGGGCTGAACGGTTTGATGACATAGTCATCGGCACCGGTGGAGTAGCCTGCGTCGACGTCCAGATCACGGGATCGAGCAGTCAGCAGGATGACCAGCAAGTCTTTTAGCGTTTCGTCATTGCGGATTTCGTGAAGCACGTCTAGCCCGGATCGCCCCGGCATCATGATGTCTAGAATGGCCAGATGGAAAGGCTGCTCTCGGATTAAAGCGATCGCCGCCTCTCCATCCGGAGCTGCCGTGACAGCATACCCACTTCTTTCGAGTTTGAAGACGACCAAGTCGCGAATATCGGTGTCGTCGTCGGCTATCAGGATTGATGCCATTTCTCCCATTTATTGCAGTCTCCTCAAAGTGACCTATAAGTAATTAACGTACCTGCTTCCTAAACGGGTTCGATACGTGCATTCAAAGGCGTTATCAAACCCTGAACAAGACTTTACTTGCGGGGGGACACTTTGACCCGTGTCGGCCTGAACGGGGGTATCTCGCCGTAGTCAAGGGATTTGCATCAGGCGCTCCGTGCAGTGTGTCCAGGCGCAGGAGCGGGTTTAACCCTCTTCACGTCACGGTCTTCGTGAGACGATATAGGTCGTCAAGCCACCGGCTCGTGGGGTAGCTCGGCAGACGTGGGTGTCAGTCCGAAGCACCTGTCCTCTTAACGTTCTGGATGAAGGAGTCTTGTGCCCGCGTACGACAGCTCAAGCAGTAGTCACCGCCGTGACGATCGAGGGTCCCGAAGCGAGGATCGACGTGGTTCGGGTGACCGGGGTCGCGGGTCCGCAACAGGGAACGCGCCGCAGGCCCGAGGGGGAGCAGATGGTGGATCACGCCGAACCGTGGCTGAGCGGTCCTCCGATAGTCACGGACCGTCGAAGAAACCCGAGCCGGATCTGCCGGAGCACCTGACGGCGGATCTTGCTGATCGCTCTGTTCACCGTGAGTTGCGCACGCTGACGAAGGAGAACGCCGAGGGGGTAGCACGTCACCTGTTGGCCATTTCGGAGTTTTTGGAGGCTGAGGACTTTGATCGCGCTTTAGCGCATGGGGAGACGGCAGTGCGCCGAGCAGGCCGAGTGCCGATCGTGCGCGAGATGTTGGGGGTTGTGCACTATCGACGCGGCGAATGGAGCAAAGCGCTCTCGGAGTTCCGAACGGCGCGACGGATGTCGGGCTCGCACCACCTTTTGCCCCTCATGGCAGACACTGAGCGAGGTTTGGGTCGGCCGGAGAAGGCGATCGAGTTGGCCCGCGGGCCCGAGGTGGCGACCTTGAAGGCTGAGGATCGCATCGAGTTGTCTCTTGTTGTCTCTGGTGCCCGGCTCGACCTTCAACAACATGGGGCCGCAGTAGAAGGTCTGCGCGAGGCTCTGGCCGTAACAAAAGACAGCGATACGTGGGCGGCGCGTGTCTATTACGCCTACTCCGAGGCTCTGGCGGCGAAGGGTGACGCCGAGCAAGCGGACGTGTGGCTGCGACGCGCGGCGAAGGCCGACGCGATCGGCCAAACGGATGCCGCCGAGCGGCTCGCGGGTCCGGCAGATGCTGACGACGGCCTGCAAGACCTCGGTGAGTATTGGGACCTCGAAGGCGACGAGGGCACGGGGCAAGCAGGTCAGCGATGAGCATTAAGGCCATCATCTTCGACTTAGACGGTGTGGTTTACGTCGGTGCCGAGCCGTGCCCTGGGGCGGTAGAGGGAATTGCCAGCGCTCGGGAAGACGGTCTGCAGGTCCTGTTTATGACCAACAACGCCTCGCGAACGCCAGAGCATGTGGCCGACTACCTCACGGAGCTAGGGATCGCAGCAACATCAGGTGAGGTGTTGAACTCCTCACAGGTTGGAGCCGCACATCTGGCCGCCATGCGGGACGCCGACGATTCGCTCGAGGACCCATTGGTGCTCGCCGTTGGTGGCCCCGGGGTCGAGAGCGCTCTAATCGGCAGTGGTTTTAGTTGCGTGCGCGCAGCCGACGTGCCGGACGACGGTCCGCAGCGGCCGTTCTGGGCCGTGCTGCAGGGGTATGGCCCCGAGATGAGGGTCCACGACCTGCACGAAGCGGCATACGCCATCAATGCAGGAGCGCTTTGGGTTGCGACGAACTCCGACGCCACCTTGCCGACCAAACGAGGCTTCGCGCCCGGCAACGGTGCCCTGCTCGCAGCGGTCACCCATGGCACTGGCGTAAGTCCGGAGGTCGTCGGGAAACCATTCCCTCGGTCCTACCAGATCGCTCTGGAACGGCTCGGCCTCCCCGCCGACGAGGTGCTTACTGTCGGGGACCGACTCGACACCGATATCGAGGGCGCGAACGCAGCTGGCCTTCCAAGTGCTTTGGTGCTGACGGGTGTAAACGACCGAGACGACGCCGAGGCAGCGGACGAGGCCAGGACCCCCACCTACATCGAAGAGACCATCCCCGACCTGCGACACCTGTGGCGCTAGCGTGAGCCACATATCCACAGATCCCGAACCCAATGCGCCGCAGAACGCTGCGGCCTCGATCAAGGATCCACCCCAGACGGGGGACCCCACCGTCGACGCAATCCTCACCGATTTTGTGGTGCAGTCCGGGGGTAGTGGCGACCTGAGTGAGCGCATTGAGGCAGCGACGGTCGCGCACCGCCAACTTCAGGCTCGGCTCTCCGCTGACCGTGAACACTGAAGGAGCTCAGGAGCAGCCTCGACCACCGACGGAACGCCTCGACCGCGCGTTGGTCAGCCGAGGACTCGCCCGTTCACGCGGCGTCGCGCACGAGTTGATCCGTGAGGGGGCGGTCACGGTCGGGGGCCGCACGGCCACTAAGCCTGCGCAGGCCGTCGGGCCGATCGAGGTCATCGACGTGGTCCACTCCACAATCCAGTGGGTGGGTCGTGGGGCCGAAAAGCTCCAAGCTGCGGTGCACGAATGGCCCGACTTCGCCGCGCAGATCGACGGCTCTCGGTGCGTTGACGTGGGGGCCTCCACCGGAGGATTCACACAAGTCCTGCTCAGTCGCGGCGCGCTGCAGGTCGTCTCGCTGGACGTCGGCACCGGTCAACTGGCACCGGCGGTGGCCGCTGACCCTCGTGTGGTCGACCTCAGTGGCACGCACGTTCTGAAGGTCCACGCGGCGCAGGTGCACGCTCCGTTCGATGTGCTCGTGGCCGACTTGTCCTTCATCTCACTGACCCTGGTGATTCCACACGTGGCGACGTGGTGTGCGCCGGGAGCATCAATGGTGATGCTGGTGAAGCCACAGTTCGAAGTGGGCAAGGACGCCTTGGGTCATGGGGGAATCGTGCGCTCGTTCCCCGCCCGAGCCACAGCGCTGAGGGCGGTGGTCGATACTGCATACGACAGCGGCTTGTGTTTGCGAGGCGCGATGGCGTCCCCAATCACGGGGACTCACGGCAACCATGAGTACCTGATCTGGGTCTCACCGACCCGGCCAGGCATGATGGACTGGGCCGCGGCCCTGACCGCGATCCGTGCAACGACGGCTAGAGACGCCCTGACATGAAAGAGGCATTATGAGCCGCCGCATCACGCTGGTCACGCACCCACGTCGCCCCGAGGTCCCGGCGATGGTGCGGGACTTCTCGCGGCGTCTCGGGGAACACGGCATTGAGGTCGAGGTGTTGCCGGGCGTCGACGTCAACGATCATGCGCCGATCACGGCGACGATGGCTCGCGACCTGGGCGCTGACCCGAGCCTGGAGGGTGCAGAGTTGGTCGTGATCCTGGGTGGGGACGGCACGATTCTGCGCAGTGCCGAATTGGCTCGCCAAGCTGCAGTCCCGCTGCTGGGGGTCAACCTCGGGCGGGTCGGGTTTTTAGCCGAAGCCGAGCGCGAAGAAGTGGGCTGGATGGTGGACCAGGTCGTCAATCGGCGCTACACCGTTCAAGAGCGGATGGCCGTGGATGTGGACGTCATCGAGGACGGCGTGACGGTAGGCCGGAGCTGGGCCCTCAACGAAGCTTCCGTGGAGAAATGTGCCCGAGAACGCATGATTGAACTCGCCGTCGAAATCGACGGACGGCCGCTGTCGACCTGGGGGTGCGACGGGGTGATCATGGCCACGCCGACAGGATCGACGGCCTACGCCTTCTCCGGCGGCGGCCCGGTGCTGTGGCCCGACCTCGAGGCGCTTCTGGTAGTGCCAATCTCAGCCCATGCACTGTTTGCGCGGCCGCTCGTGCTCGGCCCTCATTCCCAATTGGCCGTCGAAGTGATGTCGGAGAACTTCGGCCAAGCGGTCATGTGGTGCGACGGGCGACGATCGTTCGACCTGTCGCCCGGTGCCCGGATCGAAGTGCGGCGAAGCGAGATCGGAGTGCCGATCGCGCGCCTGTCGAACTCCCCGTTCACCGACCGCCTCGTCGCGAAATTTGACCTCAACGTCGAAGGCTGGCGGGGTCGAGCCCGCCGATCGCGACCCGAGGCATAAGGGCACGTGCTCCGAAGTCTGCGCATCCAGAACCTCGGCGTCATCGATGACGCCGAGGTCGAATTCGCGCCCGGGCTCAACGTCATCACCGGTGAAACCGGCGCGGGCAAAACGATGGTCGTCACCGGATTGGGCCTCTTGCTCGGAGCGCGCGCGGACGCTGCCCTAGTGCGCACCGGCTCCGGGGCGGCGGTGGTCGAAGGTGATGTCGACATCGAGTCCGACCATCCTGCAGCCCAGCGGGTCAGCGAAGCGGGTGGAACCGTCGAGGACGGTGTGATCTTGGTGCGGACGGTCAGCTCCGCCGGCCGGTCCAAAGCTCACGTCGGAGGGCGGGCAGCACCCGTCGGAGTGCTGGTCGAGGTAGGGGAGGCCTTGGTGGCGGTGCACGGCCAGTCCGACCAATGGCGGCTCCGCGACGGCGACGAGCATCGCGTCATCCTGGATGCCTACGGCGGCGCGGGGGTCGCGGACCTGCTGAGTCAGTACACAAAGGCTTTTCACGGTTGGCAGCGCGCCCGGCGGGAGCTGGCCGACGTCACCGCCTCGAGCGCGGAGCGGGCGCGCGAGGCGCAGATGCTCCGGACCGCCCTCGACGACATCGCCGCGGTGGACCCGCAACGTGGCGAAGAAGATGACCTGCTCGCCGAAGAGACCCGTCTAGCGCACGCCGACGCTCTGCGCCACGGCGCTAGCACAGCCCACGAGCTATTGATCGGCGACGACCCGCAGGCCCCGACTCCGGCGGTCGATCTCATAGGCCAGGCGGCGGCGACGGTCGCCGCGGTCAGCGAGCACGATGAGCACCTTCGCGAGTTGGGATCGCGAGTGGCCGAGGTCTCTTACGCAGCCGCAGACGTGGCCCGGGACCTCGGGGCGTATGCCGAATCGATCGACAGCGATCCTGCCCGGTTGGCGCAGGTCCAGCACCGGCGAGCAGCCCTGGGCGCGTTGCTGCGCAACTACGGAGCGACCTCGGCGCAGGTGCTGGAGTGGGCAGGCGAGTCTGCGACCCGCCTGGCCCAGGTGGACATCAGTGACGATCAGATCGCCCAGTTAAAGGTCGATGTCGACGCGGCGTGCACTGCGGTCGCTGATCTAGGCCAAAAACTCACTTCCGCCCGGGCAGATGCGGCCCAGCGACTGGGCGAGGCCATCAGCGGTGAGGTGCAGCGCCTCGCGATGGGCTCAGCGGTCGTCACCGTCGAGCTCATGCCGCGCGTATCGCCGACCGGCGAGGGCACCTCAGACGTGCCGGTGAACGCAGGGTGGCGCCAAGCGCGAGCCTCCGGTCTCGAGGACGTGGAGATTCGACTGGCCGCCAACCCGGGCTCGTTGCCGCGACCGATCACCAAGGCCGCCTCCGGGGGTGAGTTGTCACGGGTCATGTTGGCCTTGGAGATCGTCTGCGCGCAAAGTCAGGTGCCGACCTACGTGTTCGACGAGGTCGATGCAGGCGTCGGTGGCGCGGCAGCGTTGGAGCTCGGTGCCCGACTGGCCCAACTCGCCCAGCACACCCAGGTTTTGGTGGTGACCCACCTTGGGCAGGTTGCCGCGTTTGCCGACCGGCACCTCATGGTGGACAAGAACTCTGACGGTCAGGTCACCTCCTCGGCGGTGCGTGCCGTGCAGGGTGAAGAGCGGGTGGCCGAGATCGCGAGGATGATCGGTGGCGACAGCGACTCTCACGCTGCACTGACGCACGCGCGAGAGCTGCTGAGCCGGCATAAGGGACGTGAGGTGGGCTCGACCTGAACCTCTTGCAGACGCAGGGGAACGAAGGTTTGTCGTGGCACGATGGGGCCACCATGCCGCGTACCCCTGCCTCGTCTCAGCCTGCTCAGCGGCCGACGTCTCTTTCCGGCACGGTGCGTATCGACGCGCGGACCAAAAATCTGACCAAACGCCTGTTGGCGGGCAATATCGCCGTCATCGATCACGAGGACCTCGACCAAGTCAGTGCCTACGCGCTGGTGGCCTGTCGCCCGGCTGCGGTCATCAACGCGGCAGCCTCGACCAGCGGTGCCTACCCCAACCTCGGGCCGACCATCTTGATCGAGGCCGGGATTCCGCTCATCGACCGTGCGGGCCCCGAGATCATGGACCACCTCGCAGAAGGAACCAGCGCTCGCGTCGTGGGCGGTGAGGTGCTCGTGGGCGAGGAGTCGGTGGCCAGCGGGACCCTGCTCGACGAAGCCAGCGTTGCGTTCGCCCTAGAATTGGCTCGCGGGCGTGTCTCGGAGCAGATCGAGGCGTTCGCCAAGAACACGATGCAATACGTGCAGACCGAGCAGCACTTGCTGCTTGACGGTATTGAGCTGCCCCAACTGCGGACGCAGATCCACGACCGGTATGTGCTAGTTGTCGTGCGCGGATACCACTACAAAGAAGACTTGCAGACGTTGCGCCCGTTCATTCGTGAAGAGAAGCCGGTCTTAATCGGCGTGGACGGGGGAGCCGATGCGCTATTGGAGATGGGCCTGCGACCGGATCTGATTGTCGGTGACATGGACTCGGTCAGCGACGCGGCGCTGACCAGTGGCGCAGAGGTCGTGGTGCACGCCTATCAGGATGGGAACGCGCCTGGCCACGCCCGCGTGCTCGAGCTTGGGTTGAGCGACGCGGTGGTGCTACCGGCGACCGGCACCAGCGAGGACGTCGCGATGCTGCTAGCCGACGGCCTCGGGGCCACGCTGATCGTGGCCGTCGGGACGCACGCCACCTTGGTCGAGTTCTTGGACAAGGGACGGAGCGGTATGGCCAGCACCTTCCTGACCAGGCTGCGCGTGGGCAGCAAACTGATCGACGCCAAGGGCGTAAGCGTGTTGTACCGCTCCCGCATCTCGGCCGCGTCGCTGACCTGGCTGGTGCTGGCTGGGATGGTGGCCATGATCGCTGCGTTAACCTCGACTCCCGGTGGCCGAGCCATCTTTGGGGTCATCAATGTGCGGTGGGACGATCTCGTCGCATGGGTGGGAGGGTTGTTCTGACGTGATTGATTTCAAGTACCACATGGTGTCGTTGGTGGCGGTGTTCCTGGCGTTGGCGGTCGGCATCGTCTTGGGGGCCGGGCCTCTGCGCGGGCAATTGTCCGACGCACTGGAAAAACAAGTGACCGAGATCGGCGACGAGCGCAACGTCCTTCGTGCGCGGGTCGACTTGGCGCAGCAGCGTGCTGACGACAAGGACACGCTGCTGTCTACCCTGCTACCCGGTGCGGTAGAGGGCACGCTGACCGATCGTCGGGTGACACTGGTCGAAATGCCCGGCGCCGACGACGCGGTGGCGGATGCGCTGGCCGGTGCCCTCAGCACATCCGGGGCGCAGGTCGTCGCGCGGACGACGATAGAGCGGTCCTGGTTGAATGCAGAAGCGGCTGATGATCGCCAGGCTGCAGCCGCCGAGCTCTTGCCCGCCTTCACCGGACTCGACATTGCCATCGAGGCAACACCCGAAGCACTTCTGGCCGCCGTGCTCGCGGGACCGAAAGAGTTGGACGACGTGATGGCGTGGTCGCAGGCCGATGAGCGGTTGAGCGATCTGGATGGCATCGACACGCAGCGACCCAACGACGGGGTCACTGCTGTCCCGAGTGCGCCCGCGGCCGTTGCTCCCGAGGTGGTCGTGGTGATCAGCGGAGGCATCGACGCCCAGTCGCTGGCTACCGATTCCACGGCGACAGCGGAGTTGGGGGATCGCGTTGCGATTGTTGCTGCTCTTGCAGAGCAAGATGTGCCGACGGTGGTCATTGCTGGCGGCACCGAGTCGTATGCCGACCCGCAGACCGTGGCGGAGGACCCCCTGGTCGCCGCCGTCCGAAGTTCCTCAGATCTGACCGACGCTGTATCGAGTGTGGACAATATCGAAAGCCCCGCCGGACTGATTGCCGCGACGTGGGCGACTGCCTTGGCGATCGACGGTGACCAAGGGCACTACGGCGTGGCCAGTGATGCGCAATCGCCCGCGCCCCCAGTGCCGCCGCAGCGCGAACCAGCGGCCGAGCCGCCGACTCCGTGACCCGTATGCCGACGTGGCCGTTGACCGTGGCGGCGCTGCTGGGATCGGTGGTCATGACGCGCGTCGCCGCCCGAGCCGGTTTTGACCCGCTGCCCGGCAGGGCGGTTCCTGAGCCCGAAGGCACATCCCGCTGGGCTCGTCGAAATCATGCCGGCGACGAGGTGACCTTGTTGGAGGGTGTCTGGGCCGTTGTCGGTTCGGGCCTACCCCTATTGGCCATAGACCCCTGTGCCGCCACGGTGGCCTTCGGAGCGGGAGTGACCGGTGCCTATGACGATCTGCACCCGGATGCCGCTCGCAAAGGCCTGCGTGGTCATTTGGGAGCGCTGAGTCGTGGGGAGCTGAGCCCTGGGGCGCTGAAGATCGTCGGGTTGTGCGCGACGGCGGCCGCCGGGTCGTGGATCGGCGGACGCCGCCACCCCCTCGACATTGGTCTCGACGCCGCTCTTGTGGCCGGATCAGCCAACATGGCCAACCTGTTCGATCTTCGGCCTGGACGCTGCCTCAAAGTCATCGTGGCCTTCGGGGTGCCCTTGACCTGCGGATCGCGAGGTCCCGCCGCCGCAGCCGCCATCGGGGCGAGCGCCATGCTGCTCCCAACCGATCTCAAGGGGGCCACCATGCTGGGCGATACCGGGGCGAACGCCCTCGGCGCGCTGCTGGGGCAGAGCGCTGCGGGGGGCTCGCGATTCTTTCGATGTGGAGCCCTCGCGGTACTGACGGCGGGGACCTTGCTGTCCGAGCGCGTGAGTTTTAGCGCAGTCATCGACAACAACCCGGTGTTGCGAGCCGTCGACCACTGGGGACGGCCGCCTCGGGCAGACGTGCCATGACGGCAGAGATCCCATGACAGCAGTGGCGCAGTGAGCGTGCCGCTCACCCCCAGTCCCAGGCTCGCCGCGGGTGGGATCGTTGCCGCAGCGGGGATGGTCGCGGCGATCACCATCGTGTCTCGCGCGGTGGGGCTCGGCCGCTGGGTCGTCTTCTCCAACAGCGTCGGGGCGACGTGCTTGGGGCAGGTGTACGCCACGGCCAATCAAGTGCCCAACGTGTTGTACGAAGCCGCGGCCGGGGGAGCGCTGGCGGCGGTCGCCGTCCCCTTGATCTCGACATACCTCAATCGCGGTGATGAGCGCAGCGCCGACGAGACCGCGAGCGCCCTGCTCACATGGGCCCTCTTGGCGTTGCTGCCGATCAGTCTGCTTGTCGTGCTCTTGGCCAACCCCCTGTCGGTGCTGCTGCTGGGCACTTCGACCACATGCTCGCCCGAGGCCAGTCATCGGGTGGCGGCGTTGATGCTGCTCGCCTTTACGCCGCAAATCGCGCTGTATGGCGTAGGGGTCGTGTTAACCGGTGTGTTGCAGGCGCATCGGCGTTTCGCTGCCGCTGCGTTGGCTCCGTTGCTGTCCAGCGTGGTCGTGATCGGCACCTACGTGATCTACGGAGCGTTATACGACCCTGAAGTGCCGCTTGATCGCGCACCCGATTCCGGGATCTTGCTGCTTGCGCTCGGCACCACCGCCGGGGTCGTGGCGCTGAGCCTGCCGCTGCTACTGCCCACCATCCGCGCTGGGGTGCACCTTCGCCCCCGGTTGCGTTTCCCCGAAGGCACGGCCGTGCGAGCGGGGGCTTTGGCCGCCGCCGGTCTCATCTCCGTCATCGGCCAACAGGGCGTCGTGATCGTGGCGCTGCTGCTCAGCAACCGGGTGGGCGTCGGCACGATCAACGTCTACACCTACACCCAGACGGCATACCTGCTGCCGTATGCGCTGCTGGTGGTCCCGCTGGCCACGGTGGCCTTCCCGCGGCTGAGCGACCCCGCAGACGGCGCCGTCACCTTGCGCCGCACCATGTCGGGCGTGCTGGTGGCCGCCGTGGTGGCGGTGGCCGCCCTGATCGCCGTCCGGCGGGAGATCGGGGCGATTTTTGTCAGCCTTGACGCAGGCGGTTCAGGGGCCGGACGTGAAGCGCTGCTGGCGATGCCTCACGCGTTGGCGGCGTATGCCCCTGGACTGCTCGGGTTCTCGATGGCCGCACTACTCACCCGCGCGCTGTATGCCGTGGGCTCGCCGCTGCGAGCGGCGGTCGCGATCAGTGCGGGCTGGGCCGTTGCCGGGGTGGTGCCTGCGGTGGCCTTTGTCGCCACCGACGTGGACTCACCGACCCAGGTCCTGGTCTTGATGGGGGTGTCCAGCTCCCTCGGGATGACGCTCACTGCGCTGATGCTGACGCGGGCCGTGCGCACGGGTTGGGGTTTCTCGGCCACCGCCGGATCGGGACGGGCGTTTGGGGCGGCCCTCGCGGCTGGAGCCGCGGTGGTGGCCGCACGGGAGGCGCTCGCTGTGACCTCGGTGATGTCGGGAGTTGAGCAGGGGGCACTCAGCGCGATTCTGATGGCCGGGGTGACGGGGATCGTCCTTCTCGTGGCGATCGCGGCAGCCGTGGGCGCTCGGGAGCCCGACCTTCTGGCCAGCGTGTCGGCCCGGCTGCGCAGGCGTTCGCCCGCTGCGGATCGCACCTCATGACCTCGGTGTTGTTGGTCACGGGGCTCGTGGAAGGGGGGATCGGTGCTCACGTCGCCGACCTCGCGTCGGGGTTGAGCGAGAGCGGTCACGCTGTCCGCGTTGCGGCACCACCATCGGTCATCACCCGATTCGGTCTGGGTCAGGCGGCGTTGACCGTTGCTTTGAAGGTGGGTGCTCGGCCAGCGCCGGGCGACCTGGCGGCGGTCGCGGAGTTGCGCGCGCAGATGCGCGATGTGGACGTGGTGCATGCTCATGGGCTGCGAGCGGGCACCCTAGCTGTGTTGGCTCGCCAGACTCTGCCCGCAGGACTTGGAAGGAGAATGAGGGCAGGCAAAACGTCGTCGCCATGGCCGGCGCTGGTCGTGACCTCACATAACGCGGCTCCTGCTTCGGGGGCCACGAGAGCGATCTACCGGGCTCTTGAGGCGATCGTGCTGCGTGGAGCAGACGAGGTGCTCGTGGTCTCGCCCGACCTGCACCGGCCCAAGGACGGCTCGGCGCGGGCCAAGGTGTCGCTCGCGGTGGTGCCCGCGCCCCGGCCCACGGTGGCGACGTCCGCAGACGAAGTCCGGTCCAGTCTCGGCATCTGCGACCTCGACCAGCTCGTGGTCAGCGTCGGTCGGTTGGCACCCCAAAAGGCCCACCAGCGGTTCATTGAGGCCGCCGCTCGGTGCGCCCGCAACGGACTCCCCCCCGTGCACGCGTTGATAGTGGGAGAAGGGCCATCGCGGGACGAACTGCAGGCTCTCATCCGGGCCAAGGGTGCCCCCGTGCGGTTGCTCGGCCGCCGTGATGACGTGCCTGACCTCCTCGCGGCCGCTGACCTGGTGGTCTCGACCGCACTGTGGGAAGGACAGCCGGTCTGGCTGCAAGAGTCATTGGCGGTCGGGGCAGCGATCGTGGCCACCGATGTCGGCGGGACATCGGTGGTGTTGGGCGACGGCGGCGAGCTGGTCGACGCGTCGGGCACGGATGAGACTGTGGCGCAACGGGTGTCCGAGTCGATGACAGCCCTCTTGCGCGACGGCCAAGCCCGCAACGCCCTCCGGGCGAGAGCGCGAGACCGGGCCACAGAATTGCCGACCCGGCGCGATGCCGTCGAAGCCGCGCTGGTCGCGTACGGGCGCGCTGCACCATACAAGGGCAAAAGCACGTAGGCTGAGCGTCCGTGGTTGAAACAACGAAGCACATTTTCGTCACCGGGGGCGTGGCCTCTTCGCTGGGGAAGGGTCTGACGGCTTCGAGCCTCGGATTTTTGCTGAGGTCGCGGGGGATGCGCGTCACCATGCAAAAGCTTGACCCGTATATCAACGTGGACCCGGGGACGATGAACCCCTTCCAGCACGGTGAAGTTTTTGTCACCGAAGACGGTGCCGAGTGCGACCTCGACATCGGGCACTACGAGCGCTTCCTCGACGTGAATCTTCGGGGCCGGGCCAACGTCACGACGGGGCAGGTCTACAACGACGTCATCGCCAAGGAACGCCGCGGTGAATACCTCGGCGACACCGTGCAGGTCATCCCGCACATCACCAACGAGATCAAGTCGCGGATGCGCGCGGACGCTGAGCAGAATGACGCACCCGATGTGATCATCACCGAGATCGGCGGCACCGTCGGCGACATCGAGTCGCTGCCCTTCCTCGAGGCTGCCCGCCAAGTCCGCCACGACGTGGGCCGCAGCAACTGCTTCTTCGTGCACGTGTCGCTGGTGCCCTACCTCGCGCCCAGCGGTGAGTTGAAGACCAAGCCCACGCAGCACTCGGTCGCCATGTTGCGCCAGGTCGGCATCACCCCTGACGCCATCGTCTGCCGCGCCGACCGCGATATACCCGCGTCGATCAAGCGCAAGATCTCGATGATGTGCGACGTCGAAGAGGACGCCGTGGCCAACGCCATCGACGCCAAGAGCATTTACGACATTCCGAAGGTATTGCACAGCGAGGGCCTGGACGCCTACGTCATCCGACGCTTGGGTATGCCGTTCCGAGACGTGGACTGGACGCAGTGGGACGCCCTCTTGCAGCGGGTCCACCGTCCCGAGCATGAGGTCGAGATCGCTTTGGTCGGCAAGTATGTCGACCTGCCGGATGCCTACCTGTCGGTCACCGAGGCGCTGCGGGCTGGGGGGTTCGGCCATAACGCGAAGGTCACGATCCGCTGGGTTGCCTCCGACGAGTGCCAAACCGAAGCCGGGGCTTCCAGGGCCCTATCCGGAGTGGACGCGATTCTGGTGCCGGGCGGCTTCGGGGTGCGCGGCATCGAAGGCAAGATCGGCGCATTGCGCTGGGCCCGGGTCAACGGCATACCCACCTTGGGCATCTGCCTCGGCCTGCAGGCCATGGTCATCGAGTATGCGCGCCACGTGGCCGACATTCACGGGGCCAGCTCGACCGAGTTCGACCCCGAGTGCGCCGACCCGGTGATCGCCACGATGGCCGAGCAGAAGGCGTTTGTCGAAGGAGCCGGTGATTTGGGCGGCACGATGCGCCTGGGCACCTACCCGGCTCGGTTGGTCGAAGGGTCCGTGCTCGCCGCGACCTACGGCACGACCGAGGTCAGCGAGCGCCACCGCCACCGCTACGAGGTCAATAACGCCTACCGGGATCAGCTCACCGAGGCTGGGTTGTCGATCAGCGGCACGTCGCCCGACGGGTCGCTCGTGGAGTTTGTCGAGTTGCCGCGCGACGTCCACCCCTATTACGTCTCCACCCAGGCCCATCCCGAGTTCAAGTCCCGCCCCGATAAGATGCACCCGATGTTCTCGGGGCTCATCGAGGCAGCCGTGGAATTGCAGCGTAGCCAGCGTCTGGTCGAGGTCGAGCCAGCGGGACTGTCATGACCCTGTCGGCGCCGACCATCGGGCTGGAAGAGCTGGTCGACAGGGTCGAGCCGTTACCGGTCAGCGAGAGCGACGTGGTGATGACCGGCCGCATTTGGAGTGTGGTGCGTGACGTCGTCGATCTCGGTGAGGCCGGCCAGGTCACCCGGGAGTATGTCGACCATCCCGGCGCGGTCAGCGTCGTGGCTTTGCGTCAGGACCGCGGCCGCGACGAGGTGCTGCTGATCCAGCAGTACCGCCACCCTGTGCGCAGCTTCGAGTGGGAGCTGCCCGCCGGATTGCTCGACGTGCCGGGGGAGCCTGGGGTGCAGGCTGCTGCCCGCGAGTTGGCTGAAGAGGCTGACTTGGTGGCTGGCCAGTGGGATCTACTGAACGAATACTTCTCCTCACCTGGCGGTCTCAACGAAGCCAAACGCATCTTCCTCGCGCGTGATCTTTCCGACGTGCCCGTCGCCGAGCGCTTCGAACGCGAAGGCGAAGAACTGGGAATGCCGACTCGCTGGGTCGACCTCGATCTAGCGGTACAGGCGATCCTTGCCGGGCGGATGCGAAACTCGGCGGCCACGATTGGGTTGCTGTCGGCATACGTCAATCGCGGACAAGGCTGGTCGATGTTGCGCCCCGCCCACGAGCCGTGGACCACCCACCCGCGCCGCCCATCTACGTCCAACCCAGCGAGCTGAGCGTCGCCGGCTAGGGATGCTTCGGCATACCCTGGTCTGACGCTGTTTTTTGTTGTTGACATCCGTTACAAACATTGAGGGAACATCACTGTGTTGCGCACCCACGAGGCCGGCTCGCTGCGAGCCGAGCACGCCGAGACCACCGTGACGCTGAGCGGATGGGTCGCGCGTCGCCGCGATCACGGTGGGGTCGCGTTCTTGGATCTGCGCGACGCTTCTGGCGTGGCCCAGGTTGTCGTTCGTGATGAGGTGCTCGCCGAGGGAGGCGCGCACGACCTACGCAACGAATACTGCATCTCGATCGAGGGCACCGTGCGTGCGCGTCCCGACGGCAACGCCAACCCAGACCTGCCCTCCGGTGACATCGAAGTCGTCGCCAGCGCGCTGACCGTGCTCAGCGAAGCCGCTCCGCTGCCGTTCCAGATCGACGAGCGAGTCACCGTCGGCGAAGAGGCACGACTGCGCCACCGCTATCTTGACCTGCGCCGGCCCGGCGCGAAAGCTGTGGGCCAGAACCTGCGCCTGCGCTCCAAGGTCAACGCCGCCGCCCGCAACCTGCTGGCCGAGCGTGACTTCGTCGAGATCGAAACCCCCACGCTGACCCGCTCGACCCCTGAGGGGGCCCGCGACTTCCTGGTGCCCGCGCGACTGCAGCCGGGCAGTTGGTACGCACTGCCGCAAAGCCCACAGCTGTTCAAGCAGTTGCTGATGGTGGCCGGTATGGAGCGGTACTACCAGATTGCCCGCTGTTACCGCGATGAAGACTTCCGCGCCGACCGTCAGCCCGAGTTCACCCAGCTCGACATCGAGATGAGCTTCGTCGAGCAGGCCGACGTGCTCGAGCTCGGTGGGGCCATCTTGCAGGCCGTGTGGGGTTTGATCGGCGTCGAGGTGCCGACCCCGCTGATGCAGATGACCTATGCCGAAGCGATGGCGCGTTACGGCTCGGACAAGCCCGATCTGCGCTGCGACCTTGAGCTCACTGACTGCACCGCATACTTCGCGGACACACCCTTCCGGGTCTTCAAGGCACCGTATGTCGGCGCCGTGGTCATGCCTGGTGGCGCGAGCCAGCCGCGTCGTCAGTTCGATGCGTGGCAGGAGTGGGCTAAGCAGCGCGGTGCTCGTGGGCTGGCCTACGTCACGGTCGCCGAGGACGGCACGCTGGCCGGGCCGGTCGCCAAGAACTTGTCGGATTCTGAGCGCGACGGCCTGGTTGCGCACGTTGGGGCGAACCCCGGGGACTGCATCTTCTTCGGCGCTGGTGAGGTCAAGTCGTCACGCATGTTGCTCGGTGCTGCCCGCCTGGAAATTGCTCGCCGCTGCGACCTGCTGGACGAGTCTGCGTGGAGCTTCCTGTGGATCGTGGACGCGCCCTTGTTTGAGCCAGCTTCTGAGGCCGTTGCCGCAGGCGACGTGGCTGTCGGTGGGGGAGCGTGGACCGCTGTGCACCACGCCTTCACCTCACCCAAGGCCGAGTTCCTCGACTCGATGGAAGATGACCCCGGCGCGGTCTTGGCCTACGCCTACGACATCGTCTGCAACGGCAACGAGATCGGCGGCGGGTCGATTCGTATCCACCGCCGCGACGTCCAAGAGCGCGTGTTTGCGCTGATGGGCCTCGACGCTGAGCAGGCCGAGGAGAAATTCGGCTTCCTGCTGGAGGCGTTCAAGTTCGGTGCGCCGCCGCACGGAGGGATCGCCTTTGGCTGGGACCGGATCGTGGCCCTGCTGGCGGGTACCGAGTCGATCCGCGACGTCATTGCCTTCCCGAAGTCCGGTGGCGGCTACGACCCGCTGACCCAGGCCCCTGCCTCGATCACTCCCGCCCAGCGCAAGGAAGCCGGAGTCGACGCCGCAGCCGCTAACGAGGTCGCGGCAGCCAAGAAAGCCAATACCGCTCCCGAAGGTGCGGCGGAATCTATTTAGGTTCTGGGCCTTCCTTTCGGTAATGCGCGCCGCCGAGCTGCATCCGTGAGGACGGCCGGACGCTCACGTTCGGGCTAGCACTTCGAGATCCTCAGATCGGGGTCACGTTCTGAATTACGGAGAACGTCTTCACCGAGCGGGCCCCCTGCGGGCCTACGGCTGCAGAGTTGCCAGCCAATTTGGGTTGGCCGCTTTGTCGTGTCCCGTATGCGGTACCCCTATATGGTTTGTCATACGGGACTGAGCTGGAGCCTGCGTACTCTTGTCTGCATGCCATCCGGATTTGTAGTCCACGCTGGTGGCGGCCACGCGGCACCAGGCGCTGGTGGGAGCGTGTTGGCTGCATCAGCGGCGACAGGCGGATCATTCAGCCTCTTGCTTAGCCATGCTCCAGCGGGCGACGCTGTGCCGCTTCACGTCCACTACGGCGAAAGCGAGTCCTTCTTCGTCCTCGCTGGGACCTATCGAATCCGATGCGGCACCGATACTTTCGAAGCCAGCGTGCACGACTTCGTGTACCTACCTCAAGGAGTTCCGCATGCCTGGCAGGTCGTGGGCGGCACCTCGGGACGCAAACTGATCCTTGCCGTCCCCGGGGGTATCGAGGACTTCTTCGATGATTTGGCTACCGGATTCCCCGCTGAGGAACTGACGCATCGTCACGGAGTGCAGTTCCTCGAGTGATTGGCACGCAAACGGAGACCCGTGCGGTCGCCTTATGCTTTGTCTCTTGCGGATACGCAACCTTCGCACGCAACCGGCCGATTCGGATCACGTATCCCTTTCCGTAGAGGTGATATCGGGGGTGGTCATCGTGGAGCAGATCTTGATTCGCAACCTGCCCTTGGGGACCAAAGCCGCGCTTCGTGCGCGTGCGAAGCAGCGTCACAGTTTGGTGGAGGGGGAAGCAAGAGATGTCCTTGCCCGCGCTGTTGAGGGGGATCTCGTCACTATCGTCGACGTCTTGAGCACTGACGAACGTGGTGTCCTCACTTCGAGTCCGAGGGCGTAACCCGCCCGGCGCAGGGGGCGATTTTGCGCCGCTGGTTCGATCAAAACGTCTTGCCAACGTTCGCCGACCGCGTGCTTCCGTTCGACGACGCCCTTGCACAGTCCGCAGAGATGACTGTCGCCACGCGGAACACCAAACACTCTGAACCTCTAGCCGTCGCATGTCTCAACCCGTGGGACACCAACCCGCCATCCGCCGACTGACCCCTGAGAGTCGAGGGACTAGGCAATGCCGGCTGGCTCGCGGGTCCTTTCAGTGGCGTTGCTGCTGGCGTGCTCGGTCACTCCGAGGCGGTTATGCAAGGGCTTCAGGAAAGCCGGTGCCCACCAGTTCCAGTGGCCCAGGAGCGTCATGGTGGCTGGGACCAGAACCATGCGGACCAACGTGGCATCAATGAAGATGGCGGTCGCGAGCGCGAACCCGGTCTGCTTGATCACCAACATCTCGCCGAAGACAAAGCCCGAGAACACAATGACCATGATGAGCGCGGCCGAGGTGATGATGCGTCCCGAGCGTTGCAAACCCAGGCGCACCGCTTCGTTGTCGCTGTACCCGGCTTCGTGCAGCTCGATGATCCGAGCCAGCAGGAACACTTCGTAGTCCATCGAGAGCCCAAAACCGAAGGCCAACACCAGCAGCGGAATAATCGACTCCACCGCACCGGTGGAGGTGAAGACCAGCAGCCCCTCGAGGTTTCCGTCCTGGAAGACCCAGGTGGTGAGCCCCAAACTGGCCCCGAGCGAGACCACGTTCAGGATCAACGCCTTGGCAGGTATGACGACCGACCCGGTGAGCAAGAACAGCAGAAGGAAGGTGGCACCAGCGATCCAGGCGATAGCGTACGGAGCGCGTTCGATCATGGAATCCACGAAGTCCGCCAACCCGGCGGCTTGGCCGGTGACGAGAATTTCGAAGTCCGGACGGTCCTCACGCAGTTTGTCGACGACGTTGCGGGCAGCGTCTTCGGACGGGCCGCCTTGGGTCGCGATCCGCACGACCGACAAGTCGCCCTCGGCTTGCACGGGCTCGATCGCGTCGATGCCTGGCAACGCAGAGACGGTGTCGTCGGCCCAGGCTTGCACCGTGTCCACGGGGGCTTTGGCCACCACCGTGACATCGGCACCGGCCAGGGCCGGATAGTCGGTGTCGAGCGTTTCGAAGAACACGCGTTGCTCGGCGCCTTGCGGCAGCAACTCCACCCCCGAGGAGGTCAACCGCAGACCCAACACGGGGGAGGCCAAAGCCAACAAGACAGCCACCGACACGAGGACGGTCAGGGCAGGGCGGCGCTGCACCCGGACGGCGAGAGCACTGAAGACTCCCTTGTCTCCGGAGACCTCAGCTCCGCGGCGACGCCCGAGGCGGCGCGCACCGACGGCACACAGTGCGGGGATCAACGTCAGGGCGACCACCAGCGCGACGATCACGACGGCCACGCCGGCAGCACCGATAGCTTGCATGATGGGGGCGCTGAAGAGGGTCAAGCCGGACAGAGAGATCCCGACGATGAGGGCCGAGAACAGCACAGTACGCCCAGCGGTCGACACGGCTCCCATGACGGCGGCTTCAATCTGGGCATTGGTTAGTTCTTTATGCGGGACCCCCGGCGCGACGCCGACTACTTCCTCCCGGAATCGGCTCACCATCAGGAGGCCGTAGTCGATACACAGGGCCAGCCCCATCACCGTGACGATGTTGACCACGGTGGCATCGAGCTCCACGAGGTAGGAAAACCCGAGGAGTATGCCGAGGCCCCCGCCGATCGACGCAATGGCACCGATGATCGGCATACCGGCAGCCAGGAACCCCCCGAAAACCACGACCATGACCAGCATGGACGCCGGCAGCGCTATGCCTTCGCCTTTGGCGAGGTCGGTCGCGACCTGCTCGTTAATGTCATCGATGAGCTGGGTGACCCCGCCGACGTTGACGACATCCGAGACGTCAGCAAGGTCTGACGCTGCGACCTCTTTGACGTCCTCGACGACGATGCCTTGGTCCGCCTGCGAAAGGTCTGCCGACATATTGACGGCGATGATGAAACCGCCAGATTCAGGGTCTTGTTGGGCGACGAATGCGTAAGCCTTGGGTGTTTGCGGCCACCCCAGCGTGGTCATGGGGGACTGGACGTCACTGACGTCGTCGATGGCGGCCAGATCTGACACCGCCTGCGTCACCGCCGTTGTGGTCGAGGGGGCGAGGACGTCAGCCCCGCTGACCGAGATCAACACCGTCGCCGACTCCTCGTTAGAAGCCGCCAACAGGTCGTTGGCGTCCTGGGCTTCGCCCGGTGCATCGGTCGTGCCCGAGGTCAGGCGATCAAACACCGACTCCCCCGTCAACACGCCCAAACTCGCCGCAAAGCTGAGCAAAATCAGCACTGCCCACGTTGCGATATACCGCCAGGGGTGTCGTGAGGTGCTGCGGCCCAGCCGCAGGAGGACGGGAACGGGCGGGCGACGGTGCTTCGCCACAGTCGGGGTCACCGGGCTAGCCTGCCAAATGTGCCCGACCATTCCGACATCGACCTGTTCTCCGGCGGTACCGACGGTGCCGATCCTGCCGCCCATATGCCGCTAGCGGCCCGGATGCGCCCTCGCACGCTCGACGAGGTCCGTGGACAGGACTCGATCCTACGGCCGGGCAGCCCGCTGCGTCGGCTCGTCGAAGGTCACGACGGGGCAGCAGGCCCGTTGTCGGCGATCCTCTGGGGACCACCGGGCACCGGCAAAACGACGTTGGCGCACCTCGTGTCTACAGCGGCAGGCCGAACCTTCGTCGAACTCTCGGCGGTCAGTGCCGGCGTCAAAGACGTGCGGGCGGTGCTGGAGCAGGCCACCCGAGCGCGTTCCCTCTATGGACGTCAAAGTGTGTTGTTCCTCGACGAGATTCACCGCTTCAGCAAGGCTCAACAGGATGCGCTGCTGCCGGGCGTCGAGAACCGCCTCATTGTGTTGGTTGCAGCGACCACCGAGAATCCCTCGTTCAGCGTGATCGCGCCGCTGTTGTCGCGCTCGATGCTGGTGCGGCTGGAGTCGCTGGGGGACGCCGACGTGGGTCTACTCGTTGACGATGCCTTGGCCGCTGATCGAGGGCTTGCCGGGGCCTTCACGCTGGCGGACGCCGCCCGGGATCACATTGTGGCCATCGCCGGCGGCGACGCGAGGCGTGCTCTGACCACCTTGGAAGCGTGTGCCGGAGTGGCCCTCGACGCGAGGCCGCTCGACGCAGGTGGGGCGAAAGAGGCTGACGCCCCAGGCCACGCTTCCCAAGTGCTCATCACACTGGAGCACGCCGAGCAAGCGGTGGACTACGCCGCCGTCCGTTACGACCGCACCGGTGATCAGCACTACGACGTGGCCAGTGCCTTTATCAAGTCCATGCGCGGCAGTGACGTCGACGCCGCGTTGCACTATCTAGCCCGCCAACTCGAGGCTGGCGAAGACCCACGGTTCATCGCGCGCCGCATCGTGATCAGCGCCAGCGAAGACGTGGGGATGGCCGACCCCACCGCCCTACACAGCGCCGTCGCGGCCATGCACGCCGTTGCCCAGATCGGTATGCCGGAGGCTCGGATCGTGCTCGCGCAAGCCGTCGTGCACAACACCTTGGCCCCCAAGTCGAATGCCGCATACACCGGGATCAACGAAGCCATTGCCGACATTCGGGCCGGAAAAGGTGGGGCTGTCCCGCCCCATCTGCGGGGCAGCGGGTATGCCGGGGCGAGCGCCCTCGGGCACGGAGCGGGGTATCGCTACAGCCACGACGAGCCCGACGGGGTGGGGCCGCAGCAGTTCCTCCCCGAAGATCTCGCGGACGCTGACTACTACCGGCCGAAGGACCGCGGATTCGAAGGGCGGCTGGTCTCGCGGTGGCGTTGGCTGCGCGGCGTCATCCATGCCTCGCACGGGACTCCCGGGCCTGGCTGAGCGGTGTGAAGCGGTTGCAGAGATAGAGTGCTTCAGGTTCTCGGACCACCGTGAGCGCACGAACAACGAGTTGTGACCACTCAGGCTTTCGCCTGCGAAGAGGAGATATGCAAACCGCTGAGATTCGCCGACGCTGGCTGACCTTCTTTGAAGGTAAGGGCCACGCCGTCGTCCCGAGCGCTTCTTTGATCAGTGGTGACCCGACGTTGTTGTTCACCGTGGCCGGGATGGTGCCCTTCATTCCCTACCTCACGGGCCAGCAAACCCCGCCGTGGCAGCGCGCCACCTCGGTGCAAAAATGTGTGCGGACGTTGGACATCGAAGAGGTCGGCAAGACCACGCGCCACGGCACGTTCTTCCAGATGAACGGCAACTTCTCCTTCGGCGACTACTTCAAAGAAGACGCCATCTCCTACGCCTGGGAGTTCATCACCTCGCACCAGAGCAAGGGTGGTCTCGGGTTCGACCCAGGGACCGTCTGGGTGACGGTGCTCGACGGCGACGACGAGGCCATCGAGATCTGGCGGCGCGTGGCGGGGCTACCCATGGAGCGCATCCAGCGCCGCGGGTTGGCCGACAACTACTGGCACACCGGGGTTCCTGGGCCTGGGGGTCCGTGTAGCGAGATCTACATCGACCGGGGGGCTGAGTTCGGGGCCGACGGGGGGCCCATCGTCGACGAAGACCGGTTCCTGGAAATCTGGAACCTGGTCTTCATGCAAGAAGAGTTGTCGGCGGTGCGCTCGAAGGTTGACTTCGACGTTGTGGGGGAGCTTCCGAGCAAGAACATCGACACCGGCATGGGCCTCGAACGGGTGGCCTACCTGCTCCAGGGCGTCGACAACCTGTACGAAATCGACGAGGTCTACCCAGTCATCTCGGCCGCCGAAGACCTCTGTGGCAAGCACTACGGGTCGGTGGAAAGCGACGACGTGCTCTTCCGGGTCGTCGCGGACCACGTGCGTTCGGCGCTGATGCTCATCGGCGACGGCGTCACCCCCAGCAACGAAGGCCGCGGCTACGTGCTGCGGCGCCTCATTCGCCGAGCGGTGCGCTCGATGCGCCTACTCGGAGTCACCGGCCCCTCGCTGCCGACGTTGCTGCCCGTGAGCCGCGACGTGATGGCTGCCTCCTACCCTGAGTTGGCCCAGGAGTGGGCCTCCATCTCGGCGGTGGCGTTCGGTGAAGAGGTGGCCTTCGCGCGCACCTTGACCAGCGGCACGGTCATGCTCGACGCGGCAGTGACCCGGGCCAAAGCCAGCGGCGGGGGCTCACTCGGCGGCGCGGAAGCCTTCGCGCTGCACGACACCTACGGTTTCCCGATCGACTTGACGTTGGAGATGGCGGCGGAGCACGGGGTCAGCGTGGACGAGGCTGGCTTCCGGTCGCTCATGAAAGAGCAGCGCGACCGGGCCAAAGCTGATGCTCGTTCCAAGAAGTCCAGCCACGGCGACACGACGGCATACCGCAGCATCGCGGACGCGCTGGGCAAAGCGGTGACCTTTACCGGGTATGACGAGACCCAGTCCGAATCTCGGGTGGCGGGGGTCGTGGTCAACGGCACGGCCGTAACTCGCGCGAGTGCAGGCGATGAGATCGAGCTCGTACTTGACCGCACCCCCTTCTATGCCGAAGGGGGCGGGCAACTTGCCGACGCCGGGATGATTCACCTGGCTAACGGGGCCGTGGTCGAGGTGCACGACGTGCAGACGCCGATGAAGGGCGTCATCGTGCACCGGGCAACGGTCCGCGAGGGCGAAGTCGGCACGGGCGAGCAGGCCCATTCCAGCGTGGACCTTGAGCGCAGGCGGTCGATCTCGCGGGCGCATACCGCCACCCACCTCGTGCATAAGGCGATCCGCGAAGCCCTCGGTGAGAGCGCGACGCAGGCGGGCTCGGAGAATGCGCCGGGCCGATTCCGCTTCGACTTCAACGCCACGTCCGCCCTGCCGCCCTCGGTGCTGGTCGATGTCGAAGCCCGTGTGAACGCGGTGCTGATGGACGACCTGCCGGTCCGAGCCGAAGTCATGACGCAGCAGCAAGCCCGCGACACTGGCGCGATGGCCCTCTTCGGCGAAAAGTACGGTGACGAGGTCCGCGTCGTCTCCGTTGGCGACTGGGCCACTGAGCTCTGTGGTGGCACGCACGCGCAGCGCTCCGGGCAGCTCGGCGTGATCAAACTGATGGGGGAGGCCTCCATCGGGGCCGGGGTGCGGCGAGTCGAAGCGCTGGTCGGCACAGACGCTTACCACTTCTTGGCCCGTGAGCACGCCATCGTCGGCCAACTCAGCGACGTCATGAAGGCCCGCCCGGAAGAACTGCCGGAACGCATCGAGGCCATTCTTGTCCGCTTGAAGGATGCCGAGCGCGAGATCGCCGCCGCGCGCCAGCAGTCGGTGCTCGGCGCGGCCGGGACGCTGCTGCAGAAGGCCCGAGACCTTCACGGCGTGACGTACCTCGGCCACGAGGCTGAAGACGGAGTAGGCCCCGACGATGTACGTTCCCTCGTGACTCACCTACGGGGACGACTCGGCGACGAACGTCCGACGGTCGTTGCCGTCACCGCACCCAACAATGGCCGGCCGGTGGTGGTCATCGCGACGAATGAGCTCGCTCGAAACACGGGGGTCCGTGCCGGCGACCTGGTCAAGGTGGCGGCCGCTGAGTTGGGCGGCGGCGGAGGCGGGAAGCCCGACCTGGCGCAGGGCGGCGGCAGCGACCCTGCCAAATGTGGGCCCGCTCTCGAACGTATTGCAGTGGCCATCGGGGAACGCATCAGCCCGCGATCGTGATCCGCCCGGGAGTGCGCCTCGGCGTCGACGTCGGAGAGGCCCGCGTTGGTCTCGCCGCCTGCGACCCGGGCGCGCTCATCGCTACACCGGTGCAGACCCTGACCCGCGACCGCGAAACCCTCGCCGACATCGGTGCGATCGTGGCCGAGGCTCACGATCGCGCCGTCATCGAAGTGATCGTCGGCCTACCGAGATCTCTGTCTGGTGCCGAAGGGCCCGCTGCCGTTCACGCACGTGAATACGCCCACGCTCTGCATCAGGCCCTGTCGGGGACGCCGGTCCGGCTGTGGGACGAACGGTTGACGACCATCGATGCCCATCGCGGGCTGCGAGCCAGCGGCGTCCCCGGCCGCAAGCACCGTGAATCGGTCGATCAAGTAGCGGCCATGTTGATCCTGCAGGGCGCTCTCGACGCAGAGCGGACCAGCGGGGCTCCAGCCGGCGAAGTGATCAGTCGACGGAAACCGCGTCATACACGCACCACCCAACACACCGAAGGACGGCAGTCGTGAGCCAACCTCCAAAGGACGAGCAGTGGATGTCCCGGCGCGAATATGGCGCAGCACACGAGCGCGAGGACGAGGTATTCGATCAAGAAGCGGTCGGTGACCGGGCGGGCCGCGACCAGCACGTCGATGAGCCCCGCACAGCGGAGCAGTACGTAGGTGATGAATACGCAGAGGATGACTACGTAGGCGATGAGTTCGAGCATGAGCACCACGACGTACTGACGCTCGATGCTCACGATGAATTCGAGCCTCAGGTCGGGCACCGCCGAGCATCCCCCCTGGTGCGCTGGGGTGCTATCTTGGCGGCGCTTGCGGTCGTGGTCGTAGGCGGATACTTCGCCCTGCAGGTCGTGACCGGGTTTTTGCCGTCGTCCGGCGGGAGCGACGAAGTGACCGACTATCCGGGCCCAGGCACTGGAGAGGTCATCATCGAGGTGCCGGTGGGAGCCGCCGGGGGAAAGATCGCAGAGATTCTGACCGAAAACGACGTCGTCTCCAGTGTCTCGGCCTTCACCGCCGCAGCGGCTGTCGACGACCAGGCCGTCACCCTCCAGCCCGGCACCTACCGGATGGCCGAGCGCATGAGCGGTCAGGGCGCGCTCGAGCGGATGCTGGACCCCGACTACTTCGAGTCCAACGGCGTGACCATTCGGGAGGGGCTGTGGAAAGCGGAGGTGTTCGCCACCCTGGCCAAAGGGACCGAGCACGAGGTCGCAGACTACGAGGCGGTCGACCCTGCAGATCTGGGATTGCCACGGGCCGCTGGTGGCGAGGTGGAGGGATATCTCTTTCCAGACACTTACTCCTTCGGTGCCGACGACACACCCACAGAGCAACTCCAAGCCATGGTGCGCCTCGGGAAGAAGAAGTATGCCGAGCTCGGCCTGGAGGGTGAAGAACTCACCCAGGCCATTATCGAGGGAAGTCTGATTCAAGCCGAAGGTGCTGCCGTCGACGATCTTCCCAAGATCTCCCGGGTGATCGACAACCGACTCGAAGCAGACCAAGCGCTCGGCTTCGACTCGACCGTGCACTACATCTTTCAGGAGCGCGGCCTAGCGGGCACCAGCGACGCCCAACGCACCAGCGACAGCCCCTACAACACCTATCTGGTCAAAGGCTTGCCGCCTGGGCCTATCAATAGCCCAGGGGTTCGGGCGATCCAGGCTGCGGTCAGTCCAGCGGATGGACCCTGGTTGTACTTCGTGACGACCAACCCCAGCACCGGTGAGACCCGATTTGCCGTGACCTTCGAAGAGCACGAAGAAAACGTGGCGATCTTCCAGCAATGGTGTGCAGACAACCCTGATGACTGCTGAGCCTGCGCAGTCGCGGCGTCGTGCGGGGGTTGTTGGATCGCCGATCTCGCACTCGTTGTCTCCGGTGCTGCACCGGGCGGCATACGCCGCGCTGAGGCTGTCCAATTGGGACTACCAGGCTGATGACGTGAGGGCCGGCTCGCTGGTGTCCTTCGTGCACGACCGGGACGATTCGTGGGTCGGCTTGTCGGTCACCATGCCAGGAAAAGAAGAAGCACTGAGCCTGGCCGCGAGCAGTAGCGAACGCGCGCGCCGCACCGGAGCGGCCAACACGTTGATCCGGTCCGAGCAGGGGTGGTGGGCCGACAACACCGACATCGACGGCATCACCCGCGCCTTCGCCGAGCACGGGTGCCGTCAGGGGCGTCGAGGGTGGCTGGTCGGCTCGGGAGCGACCGCGCGATCCGCCTTGGTCGCTTTTGCCGATATGGGGGTGCGCGAGGTGATCGTGCAGGTCAGAGCCCAGCCCCGTGCCGAAACCATGTGCCTGGCGCAGCAGCTGGGGATGTCGACGCAGGTTTTCACGTACGAGCAGGGCCCACCTGACGTCGACGGCGTCGACGTGGCGATCAGCACCGTCCCGGCAGGCGCAGGTATGCCGATGCCTGCGTCCCCCGACGGGGCGCGCCGCTCCCTGGGCTTGGTGGCGATGGACGTCGTGTATCACCCGCAGACCAGCGACTGGTCGCGCGCACTGGGCGATCACGGGGCCGTGGTTGTTGATGGCGCGGCCATGCTGCTGCATCAGGCGTGCGTGCAGGTCGAGTTGATGACCGGTCAGCAGGCACCCGTCGAGGCGATGCGGTCGGCCTTACGCAGTGAGTTGGCGTTGCGCGGTGAGTTGGCGGAGGGGCAGCGGTGATCGAGAACTTCTTCGTGCCGGGGATCATCTTTCCCAGTGTGGTCGCCCTTGTGGCGGGGGTCTTTGCCGTCAAGGTCGCCCAGTGGTTGCGCTTGGCAACATATCGCAAACCCGATGAGGAGTCGATGCCGCTGCCGGGGTCGCGGTGGTGGGTGGTCCCGACTCTGGCAGCCCTGGCTTGGGTGCTGTCCTGGCGGGCCCTGTTTGCCCCTCCCGCCCAGGTCACTGGCGTCATGGTCGACCCCGGCTCCAGCGCCGGCGTGCCGTCGTTGACCCAGTTCGCGGTGCTGGCCACGTTGCTCGTGGTGGCGTTGTCCTGCGTCTGCTTGGCCGCCATGGACATCGACGTGCACCGGCTGCCCGACCGCATCATGTGGCCCACCATGGGCATTCTGATTCTCGGACTGGCCCTGGCCGCGGTAGTGGGCGGTCACTGGTGGCCGCTGGCCCGGATGCTGATCTGCGCGCTCGGCGCGGGGGCGTTCTATTTGACACTCTCACTGGTTTCGCTGGCCCGTGGGTCGCTGGCCCTCGGGTTAGGGGACGTGAAACTGTCGATGGTTCTGGGGGGAGCGCTGGGCTGGTTCGGCTTCCAAAGTGTCGTCGTGGGCCTATATGCGGGCTTCCTCGTCGGCGGGATCGCGGCGGCGTTCATGCTGGTGACCAAGAAGGTCGGGCTCGGCGGCCACCTGGCCTACGGACCGCCGATGATGCTGGGTGCCATGGTCGGTTTGCTGCTGCCGCCTGACATCCTGAGCTCGATGTTCTGAGAGAATCGCCGGATGTTGCGTTGGCTCACCGCAGGTGAATCCCATGGCCCTGCCCTGACGGCGATCATCGAAGGGCTGCCCGCCGGGGTGAGCGTGTCTCGGGAAGCGGTCGGTGGGGCGCTGGCCCGGCGCCGGCTCGGATACGGGCGGGGGGCCCGGATGAGTTTCGAGGCCGACAAACTCGACTTCGCCGGGGGTATGCGGCACGGCCTGACGTTGGGCTCACCTGTCGCCCTGCACATCGCGAACTCCGAGTGGGCCAAGTGGGCCGAAGTGATGAGCCCCGAGCCCGTCGAGGATGTGTCTCTGGCTCGCGCCAACGATATCGGTGCTCCCCAGGAGTTGGCCCGCAACAAGCCGTTGTCGCGACCCCGCCCCGGCCACGCCGATTTGGCGGGTATGCAGAAGTACGGGTTCACCGAGGCGCGGCCGATCCTGGAACGCGCCTCGGCTCGAGAGACGGCGGCTCGGGTGGCCCTGGGAGCAGTGGCCGCAGCATTCTTGCAGCAAGCCTGCGGCATCACCCTGGTCAGCCATACCGTTTCGATCGGCAGCGCCGGATGGGTCGGACCCGACGCGGACGCACCAACTCTGGACCAGTTGCCGAGGGCAACGGATGTCGCCCGACTCGACGCCGACCCCGTCCGCACCCTAGACGCCGACTTGTCGGCCGCAATGGTGGCCGAGGTCGACGCCGCCCGCAAAGACGGCGACACCTTGGGTGGGGTCGTGGAGGTTGTTGCGTGGGGCTTGCCACCGGGGCTGGGCTCACACGTGCATTGGGACCGCCGGTTAGACAGCCGCCTCGCCGGGGCGCTGATGGGCATTCAGGCGATTAAGGGCGTGGAAGTCGGTGAAGGATTCCGCACGGCCGCGCGGAGGGGAAGCGCTGCCCACGATGAGATCGAGCGCGACGAGGACGGCCACGTGCGCCGCGTTTCGCTTCGCTCAGGTGGCGTCGAGGGCGGCATGAGTACCGGATCGGTCTTGCGAGTCCGGGCGGCGATGAAGCCCATCTCCACCGTTCCGCGAGCCCTGCGCACCATCGATGTCGCCACGGGGGAGGCAGCGACCGCGATCCACCAGCGCAGCGACGTATGTGCCGTGCCTGCCGCTGGCGTGGTGGCCGAGGCGATGGTGGCACTAGTGCTAGCTGAGGCCGTGCTAGAGAAGTTCGGCGGCGACAGCGTGGCTGAGGTAGCTCGCAACCTCGGCGGCTACCTCGCCGCGATCCCCGAGACGATGGAGACAGCAGTCGATGAGTAAGACACCGCATACCCGGCCCACCGTCGTTTTAGTCGGCCCCCCCGGGTCAGGCAAAACCACCATCGGCAACGAGTTGGCTGCGCGCTCCGCAGTGGCCTTGCTCGACACCGACGCAGCGATCGTCGCCGAGCAAGGGCGCAGCATCAGCGACATCTTCGTCGACGACGGCGAAGCAGCCTTCCGGGTTTTCGAGCGGGACGCGGTGTTGGCCGCACTCTCTAGCCACGACGGCGTGCTCTCGCTAGGCGGAGGCGCCGTCATGACCGCAGACATCGAGCAGGCACTTCTCGACCCGCGTCACACCGGCACCGTGGTCTTCCTCGACGTAGGCATCGCCGACGCGGCGTCGAGAGTGGGCTTCGACGCCTCCCGTCCCATGCTCGTGATCAACCCGCGGGCCTCCTGGAACCGGTTGATGCGCGAGCGTCGGCCCACGTACGAACGCGTGGCCTCGATCCACATCAACACCGCCGGGCGGTCGGTTGCCGACATCGCCGACGAGATCGAGCGTGCACTTGCCGCGCCCGACGCGACCGCCTCACCCGAGGCACCTGCGGCAACCGATAGCGCGGCCGACAACGGATGAGTGCCCTTGCGAGCCATACCGTCGCGGTGGGGACACCCGGGACCACCGACGCGTATGAGGTCTACATCGGCGGGCATGCGCTCGAGGCGCTGACTCCTTTGCTGCGTCCGGGCAGGCGTGTCTTGATCGTGGCGCAACCGGGGCGAGACGGTCTCGTGGATCGGGTCACTGCGCTGATCGAGCGCACCGGCGGCCACCCGTTCGTCTCGTGGGTGCCGGACGCCGAAGCCAGCAAAGACGTCACCGTGTTAGCGGGGTTGTGGCAACACATGGGCCAAGCCGACTTCACCAGGGACGACCTGGTGGTGGGCCTAGGTGGCGGTGCCGCCACGGATCTGGCGGGGTTCGCTGCTGCGACCTGGCTGCGCGGGATCGACGTGGTCCACCTGCCGACCTCGCTGCTCGGAGTCGTCGACGCCTCCGTCGGCGGCAAAACCGGCATCAACACCGGGGAGGGCAAAAACCTCGTCGGAGCGTTCTACGAACCCAAGGCGGTGCTTTGCGACCCCGCCTGGCTGGCGAGCATGAGCACGGGGGACTACGTCTCCGGATTGGCCGAGGTCATCAAGTGCGGCTTCATCGCCGACCCGGTGATCCTTGACCTCATCGAGGCCGACCCGATCGCGGCCACCCAGGCCGACTCCGCGGTCACAGTCGAGCTCATCCGGCGGGCCGTGCAGGTCAAGGCCACCGTGGTCACGGCCGATCTCAAAGAGTCGTCGCTGCGCGAGATCCTCAACTTCGGCCACACGTTGGCCCACGCGATCGAGCTGATCGAGGACTACACGTGGCGACACGGAGACGCCGTGTCCGTCGGCATGGTGTTCGCGGCCGAGCTGGGCGTGCTGGCCGGGCGCACCCCGCCCCAGCTGGTCACCAGACTGCGGGCGGTGCTGACGGCGGTCGGCCTGCCTACGGCATACCCCGGCGGTCGGTGGGACGAGTTGCGCGCGGCGATGGCGCGGGACAAGAAGTCTCGCGGGGCTACCTTGCGATTCGTCGTGCTCGACGACCTCGCCACCCCCGGGCGACTCGTCGGTCCTTCCGAGGAAGATCTGCGCGCAGCGCTCGCCAGCATCAGTCGTGAGCCTGCCCACAACGCCTAGGAGAAGCAATGACCACCACCGTGCTCGTGTTGTCCGGCCCGAACCTCGCTGCTCTCGGGACCCGGCAACCAGAGATCTACGGCTCAGCGACCCTGGCCGACCTTCACGACTCGATCACCGCCGCAGGCCAGACCCTGGGGATATCGTGCGATTGCCGCCAGAGCAACGACGAGAGCCAGATCGTGGCCTGGCTGCACGAAGCTGCTACGAACGGGTGGGACGTGGTGCTCAATCCAGCGGCCTTCACGCACTACTCGTATGCCGTCGGCGATGCCTGCGCACACCTGACTGGCTGTGGGCAGCGCCTGATTGAGGTGCACCTGTCTAACCCCGCCGCCCGAGAGGAGTTCCGGTCGATCTCGGTCGTCGCCGCTGCTGCCACCGGGACCATCGCAGGATTCGGGGCTCAGTCCTACACGTTGGCGCTACGCGCGCTTGCTGGCTCGCAGCCATAGCACCTACTGGGCGTTAGACTGCCCACGAATAATTGTGGAGCACGTCCTTTACCCGACCGCGCACGTCTGCGCAGCCGTGGGCAACACCTCAACGAAAGAGCACTCACGTGGCATCGACGAGCGATCTGAAGAACGGCGTAGTCCTAGACATGGACAACGGACTGTGGCAGGTGTTGGACTTCCAGCACGTCAAGCCCGGCAAGGGTCCCGCCTTCGTGCGGACAAAGCTGAAGAATGTGGTCTCCGGCAAGATTGTGGACAAGACCTTCAACGCAGGCACCAAGCTCGAGACCGCGACGGTCGACCGCAGCGACATGCAGTACCTGTACAACGACGGCACCGACTTCATCTTCATGGACGTCAAGACCTACGACCAGATCCCCGTTTCGCCCGCCGTGATGGGTAACGCTGCGGACTACTTGTTGGAGAATGCGCAGGCCATGATCGCGCAGCACGAGGGCCAGGTGCTCTACGTCGAACTGCCGCCGTCGGTGGTTCTGGAGGTCTCGCACACCGACCCCGGCTTGCAGGGCGACCGCTCCACCGGGGGGACTAAGCCGGCCACCCTGGAGACTGGCGCCGAGATCGCTGTGCCGCTCTTCCTAGAGACCGGCACCAAGGTCAAGGTAGACACCCGCGACGGTTCCTACCTCGGTCGGGTGAACTGAGCACCAGTGGCCGCTCGTACCAAAGCGCGTAAGCGTGCCCTGGAGTTGTTGTTCGAGAGCGAACAGCGAGGTCTCAACGTCGCCGACCTGCTCGAGCAACGCCTCGAATCACCGACCACCCAGCACCCGCTGCCGGACTACACCAGAACGTTGGTGCGCGGAGTCATCGAGCGCTGGGGTGCCATCGACGAGGCCCTGAACACCTACAGCCAAGGCTGGACGGTCGACCGTATGCCGGCCGTTGATCGAGCGCTGTTGCGCCTGGGAACCTGGGAAATCGTGTGGAATGACGACGTTCCTGACGAGGTCGCAATCTCTGAGTCCGTGGCTCTGGCTCAGGGGATGTCGACCGACGAGTCACCTGTCTTCATCAACGGAATGTTGGCCCGAATTTCGAAGGTAAAAGTCACCCTTTTCTGAGGCTCCAGGTGGTAGATTCGTCCTCGACCTAATGCGTATAGCGAAACGAGTCTCATCATGCGCAACAAAGACCGCCTCTTGTACATCTCCCGAGTGCTGGAGTCCGCGCGCTTCGAAGTGTTGCCGACGGCAACTATCGAGGACAAAGTTCTTGAAGGGCTGCCGGTGGGACGGACGGTGACCGTCACGGCCTCCCCGAGCCAAGGAATAGAGTCCACGCTGGCCATGGCAGAAAAGCTCTCTGCTCATGGGTACGACACGGTGCCGCACATCGCAGCTCGCATGGTCTCTGGCCGCTCGGAGTTGTCCGAGATCAAATCTCGATTGCACGACGCGGGTATCAGGACCGTCTTCGTGCCCGGCGGTGACCAGGAGCCACCCGCAGGCGATTACCGCAACGCGCTCGACCTGTTGCAGGACCTCAGCCAACTGGGCAACCCAGCCCTAGAGGTGGGCATCACCGGATACCCGGAGACCCACCCGAGCATCAGCGACGACCTGACCGTGCAGTCCATGTGGGACAAGCGCAAGCACGCCTCCCACATCGTCAGCAACCTGACCTTCGACCCTTCCCTTCTCGGCAAGTGGGTCTCCCGGATGCGTGACCGCGGCATGGAGTTGCCGGTCATGTTGGGCATCCCGGGGCCGATCGATCGCGCCAAGCTGCTCACGATGGCCACCAAGATCGGCGTCGGTGACTCGACCCGCTTCCTGGCCAAGAACAAGGGCATCATGGCCCGCCTCGCCGCCCCTGGCGGCTTCACCGGGGAGAAGTTCCTAGAGTCCTCGGCCGAGCACATGGCCAAGCCCTCGGCGCACGTCACCGGCTTGCACCTCTACACCTTCAATCAGGTCGCGGCCACCGAGAAGTGGCGCAAGGACTACCTCGACCGGATCAACGCGCAGTTGTAGCCAGCATGGTCTCGAGGGCGACCTCGAGGCCATGCTCGCCTGTCTCGACGGTCTTCAGTGGCACCCGCAAGAAGTCGGCAGCCTCTTGGGCGAGCCGTTGCAACTCGGGGTCGGCGGCGTCTTGGGCGAGCCACACCACGCGGGTGTAGTGAGCGAAGTAGTCCTGGTGCAGCTCGGGGTACCGGTCGAGGCCCAACTCCACGATGACTGATCGTGTGAAGGAACGGACGAGGTAGTCCGTGAGCACGTACGTCCCTGGCTGATCCTCGAACATCTTCTCGATGCGGCTCGCGCCACCGAAGACGTCGTAGCAATGCAGGCCGGGCAAGCGGAGCAAACCCAACTCCTCACAGACCTCATCGAGCGCGCCGTAGGTGCCGCAGTCGGCATACCCAATGAGGACGCGTGAATATCGGGGGAGCAGGGTCGCGGCCGTGCTGCGCACCTTGTCCGCGATCTGCTCCGGGTGGTTGTGAAGGAGCGGAGGCAGCGGGGACACATGCAGATCCCAGCCCCGGCGTTGCGATATCTCGGCGCAGTGCTTGGCGATGGCCCCGCACGCGATCACCGCCACGTCGCTCATAACTCACACGTCATGTTTCGCACCTCATAGTTCGCACGTCATTACTCACACGGGGAACGCGAGAAGCTCGATGAAGCGGTCGTTGAAGTCGGGGCGATCCGACAACTCTACGTAGGTCACCTGCTCTAGCAAGGCCAGAGCCCCAGCACGCTCGCGCATGCTCAGCAAACTCATCTTGGCACCCTCACCGGCCACATTGCCCGCCGAGACGATGCGCATGACGGGAACCTCCGGCACCAGACCGATCCGAACTGCGGCCGAGGGCGAGAGGTAACTGCCGAAGGAGCCGGCCAGCAGCACCTGCTGCACGTCAGCGGCTTCGACACCCAAGCTTTCCATCAGGAGCGTCCACCCGGTTGCGATGGCCCCCTTGGCGAACTGCAACTCACGGATGTCCCGCTGAGAGAGGTAGACGCTCTCGGACACGTCGTCCCCGGGCGCTTGGTGCTGCAACACGAAAACTCGCTCTTTGCCGACAGACGTGAGCCGATCCGCCACGTATGGCGCCTTTTCAGCTGCCGCTTCGTCGGTGACGAGCCGTCCGCTTTCGTTGATCAAGCCCACTCTGACCAACTCCGAAACGGCGTCGACGAGACCCGAGCCGCACAACCCTTGGGCGCTCACGTCCCCGATGACCTGCAGTTTCACGCCGCCTTCGAGATCGGGCCCGACCTGAACGACCTCGATGGCGCCGTCGGCCGCCCTCATGCCGCACCTGATGGCACCGCCTTCGAAGGCCGGGCCCGCTGGCGCCGCCGTCGAGACGATGCGGTCCCCGTCGCTGAAGACGATCTCGCAGTTCGTGCCCACATCGATGAAGAGCCGGCTGCGCTTGTCACGGTCCATGCCCGTCGCCAGCATTCCGGCCACGATGTCGCCGCCAACGTAGGCGCCGAGCGCCGGGAACACGTTGGCGCGCGCCGACGGGTGCAGCGTGAGCCCCAACTCGGTAGCCAAGAACGGGGGGAAAGTAGTGGTGGTCATGATGAAAGGGGCCACACCCAGCGGCTCCGGGTCGATGCCCAACGCAAGGGCCGTCATCGTGGCGTTGCCGGCCAGCGCGACCTCATACACCTCGTGAGGCTTGACGCCGGCGTCGGCTAAGACTTCGCCGACAAGTTCAGCGAGGGTCTCCTGAGCGAGGCGGCGTAGGCGGTCTGCCGCTTCCGGGTCCATCATGGTGGCGCTGATCCGAGCGATCACATCCGCGCCGAAGGGCTGCTGCTTGTTTAGCATCGACGCTACCGCTGCGGGGGTGCCAGTCGAGGTGTCGAGGAGTGTTGCGACCACCGTGGTGGTGCCTAGATCGAAGGCGATGGCGAACGTGCGCTTTGAGGTGTCGCCGGGCTCGATGTCGATCAACGCTTCGTCAACGATCACCGCAGTGACCTTGTAGTCGGCCTCACGTAAAACTTTCGGGAGGCGGCGCAGCACGTTCATGTCGGGCACCAGGTGCAGGTCCGGGCAGGCCTCGACGATGCGCTGCACGTCGGTCCGTTGGTCTTGCAGAGTCGGCTCCTCGAGCTCGACGTACCGCTTCTGCAGGGCCGGGCGCAGGATGACCTGGCGTCCCACTCCCACCGTGGCGGCCTTGGGCCGCGTCGTCATCGGCGGGACTTCCACCTCGACGTTGCGGGTGGCGTGGGCCAGGCACGCCAAACGCCAGCCCTCGGCCAATTGCTCCTGGCTGAAGGAGCGCACATCGAGGCGATGGATCGGCGCGGCCGAGTCCAACACCTTCACCTTGCACTTCTTACAGGTGCCGTGCCCCCCACAGGTGGAGTCGATGGCGATGCCGTTCCAACTGGCGGCATCGAAGACGGTCACCCCGCTCGGGACGCGCACCGTGCGCCCCGAGGGGGTAAACGACAATTCAACACGGCTGGCGCTGTCGTGGGGTGCCCTGATGCCATCATCGATGGGATCGATGAGACCTTCTCTGCCGAGGGTCGACAGATCGACATCAGGTACTGCGATGATCGGTTCAGGGTTCAGCATGCTGCGCAACTCACTTGTGGTCGATCAACGTTCGGACAGGACAGCCTGGTGCTCACGCCGAAGCGGCCTGTGCCGCTTCTTCGGCGGCCGCTGCGGCAGCGGCTTCGGCGGCCAGACGCTTGCGGTGGGCACCGATCCAGGCACCGCCCCATTCGTCGTTGCCCAACAGCAAGTCAGCAGCCTTGACGCTGGTGACGATCTGCGGGGTGCGGGCGTCCATGATGGCGCTGGTCATGCCATCGGTCATAGCCATCGGCAGGAAGGCCGCCCCCAGGGCGTGACGGTTCGGCATACCGAAGGACACGTTGGATGCGCCACAGGTCATGTTCAAGCCGTACTTCTTGCGGATGCGGCGCATCGTGTCCATCGTGACGTTCACCATCTGCTGATCGGCACCGATGGGCATCGCCAGGGGGTCGATCACGATGTCTTCAATCGCGATGCCGTATTCCTTGGTGGCCACCTCGACGATGTGCTCGACGAGCTCGAGGCGACGGTCGGCATCCATCGGGATCTCTTCGGCGTCGTTGGGCAGTGCGATGATTGCGGCGTTGTGCTTCTTGACGAGCGGAAGGATGAGCTCCATCCGGTCGTCCTCGGCAGTCATCGAGTTAACCAGGGCGCGGCCCTCATATACCTCGAGGCCAGCCTGAAGCGCCTCCACGACGGAGGAGTCGATACAGATCGGCAGGTCGGTGACCTTCTGGACTAGACGGATGGCCTTTTGGAGCAGTTCGGCCTCGTCGGTCAACGGCACCCCCATGTTGATGTCGAGCACATCGGCACCACCCTCGACCTGGGCAATGGCGTCGCGCTCAATGGCGGACAGGTCGCCGTCGCGCAGTTGCTGCTGGAAGACCTTGCGTCCGGTGGGGTTGATCCGCTCGCCAATGAGCGTGAAGGGGCGACGGTGGCCCATCACGACCTCTCTGGTCGCGGAGCGAAGGATTGTTTCGCGTAGTTCGGCGCTCATGCGTTGACCAACTCTCGACGGGCTTTCATGAGGGCTTTGGCTTTTTTGACCGTGGCGGAGGCGTCGGCAGCGTACCCGTCGGCTCCGACGGCGTCGGCATACTCCTGGGTGACGGGGGCGCCGCCGACCATGACGATGACCTGGTCGCGGATGCCAGCCTTGGTCAGCGCGTTCAGGTTGGCCTTGAACATCGGCATCGTGGTGGTCAGGAAGGCGGACATACCGACAATGTCGGGCTTATGCTCGATGATCTTCTCGACGAACTTCTCGGGTGCAACCTGCACACCGAGGTCGATGACCTCGAAGCCGGCACCTTCCAACATGATGTTGACAAGGTTCTTGCCGATGTCGTGGACGTCCCCCTTGACGGTGCCCATCAAGAACTTGCCTACCTGCTCCACTCCGGTCTCGGCGAGCAACGGGCGAAGGCGCGCCATGGCCCCGGCCATCGCACGACCGGCGATCAGCATCTCGGGCACGAAGAAGTCTCCGCGCTCGAACCGGGCACCGACCTCTTCCAGCGAGGGGATGAGGGCTTCGAAAAGCATGGACTGCGGCTCCATGCCCATGTCCAACCCTTCGTTAGTCAAGCTCAAAACTTTGGGTGCGTTGCCGACGAGCGTTTCGTCGTACAACCCTTTGAGGATCTCCTCGGGTGTCATGCGGCGCCTTTCTTCTCATGTGCGGACGGTGTGCGTAGCAGGTTCTGTAGTTTTTTAGCTTGGTCGGCCAGCATCAGGCCGGTTTCGTGCAGGTGTGGCGCAATCCGTGCCGTGGGACCGGAGACGCCGAGGGTGGCGATGACGGTTCCGTCGTGTCCGAGGACGGGTGCGGCCACGCCGCAAAGCCCGACTTCGAGCTCGTCGGTGACGCTGCCATAGCTACGTTTCGGTATGCCGGCCATCTCCTTAACGAGTTGTGGTCGAGTCAGAGTGGCCGCGGTGAGGCGTTCGAGGGGGCCGCCGGGGAGCTTGATCGCGCCGTAGGCGCACAACACCTTGCCGAGCGCACTGCAATGCAGCGGCACCTCGACTTCGTTCCAGTCCCGGGCACGGAGCAGGTATGTCGACTCGACCTGAGCGATGTAGAAGACCTTGTCCGAACGGGCAATGCCGAGGTGCACGGTCTCGCCGCAGCGCTCCGAGACCGCTTGCATCACCGGATCGGCCAGCCGGGCCACTTGCGGCCAAGGGTCGTGCAGCGCGGCATACAAGGCAAACAGTTGTCCGCCGACGTAGAGGCCATCGGAGCGGCGCTCCAGGAGGTTTGTGCGCTCCAGGGCGGTGAGCATCCGAGAGGTGGTCGACCTGGCTAGGCCGGTTGCGTCGCTGAGATCGGTCGACGACATCGGCGTATCAGAGTGGATCACCATGTCGATCAGCGCTGCTGCCCGATCAAGGGACTGTGTGCCCCCACTTCGGCTTGTCGCCGTCGAGGGGGGTGATTCCTGAGGTCTCATATGGTAGAACTCGGTTCCATGTGGTGAGGTTAGAACTCAAATCACCCATGGTCAAGCACCTACCTCTCCCACCTACATCGTCACCGCTCCGTGGAGGTCCCATGTTCCGCAACACCATGCCCCGCTATGAAGTTCTCAGCCAAGACGCCATGGCTCAACTCGACCAAGGGTGGCGCAAGCTCATCACCGAAATCGGGGTCGAATTCGACAGCGATAAAGCCCTAGAGTTGTTCCGCAAAGCAGGACAAAGGGTCGAAGGCCAGACCGTGTTCCTCGACCCCGAGTTCGTGTTGGAGCAGGTGGCCAAGGCACCTCGGGAGTTCGACATCCACGCGCGCAACCCCGACAACAGCGTCCACATCGGCGGTGACGCGATGGTGTTCAGCTCGGTCTACGGGCCGCCGTTCGTGCGCGAAGGCTCGGTGCGCCGCGACGCGACGATGCACGACTTCGAGCGCTTCGCCAAGCTGGCTCAGTCGTTCAGCGTCATGGACTCCGCCGGAGGTGTCGTGTGTGAGCCCAACGACACTCCGTTGGACTCGCGCCACCTCGACATGACCTACACCCTGCAGACGTTGACCGACAAGATCTACATGGGCAACGTGGTGTCCGGCGTCAACGCCGAAGACACCATTGCGATGGGCTCGATCCTCTTCGGCGGCCGTGAGGTCATCGAGGAGAAGCCGGTGTCGATCTCCCTCATCAACTGCAACAGTCCGCTGCGCTGGGACGACCGCATGTTGGAGTCGCTCTTCGCCTACGCGAACGCCAGGCAGCCGATCATCCTGACCCCGTTCATCCTCATGGGCGCCATGTCTCCGGTGACCATCCCGGCTGCTCTGGTGCAACAGATCACCGAAGCGCTGTCGGGGATCTGTTTGGCGCAGATGGTCCGTCCCGGCACGCCAGTGGTTTTCGGGTCCTTCCTGTCCAACATCGACATGCAGTCCGGCTCTCCGTCCTTCGGCACCCCGGAGTCGGGCATGGGCCTGTTCTGCACTGGGCAGATCGCTCGCTACTTCAACCTCCCCTTCCGCTCTGGCGGTGGCTTGACCTCATCGCAGGTCCCGGACGCACAGGCCGGTTACGAAGCGCTCATGACGATGCTGCCGACCTTCCTGGCCGGTGCCAACTTCGTGATGCACTCGGCCGGGTGGTTGGAGGGCGGGCTCGTGGCGTGCTTCGAGAAGTACGTGATGGACGTCGAGCTCATCCAGATGCTGCAGGCACAGTTCAAGCCGCTGGAGATCAACGAAGGCACCCTCGGCTTCTCAGCGCACAAGGAGGTCGGCCACGGTGGCCACTTCCTCGGGGCCGAGCACACCATGGAACGTTTCCGTACGTGCTTCTACCGCCCGATGCTCTCCTCGTCGGAGAACTTCGAGCGCTGGAGCCGTGGAGGTGGCGTCGACGCTGCTGGCCGGATGACCAACATCTTCACCAAGCGCGTCGAGGAGTACCAGCAGCCTGCGCTGGACTCGGCGATCGATGCGGAACTGCGCGAGTATGTGGCACGTCGCCGGACCGAGCTCGGCGACTAGACCGGAGTCGACAACGCTAAGTGCCCGCGAGACACGCCATATAGGACGTATCTCGCGGGCATTCGGCGCTCTCGCCGCCTAGTGGGTGCCGCCTGGTGGATATGGCGCGCCTAGCGGAAGACGACCGTGCGGTCCCCGCTGAGTAGGACCCGGCTCTCGCTATGCCAACGAATGGCGCGAGAGAGCACCTGGGACTCCACATCGCGACCGGCCGCGGCCAACTCGCGGGCATCCAAGCGGTGATCAACGCGCATGACGTCCTGCTCGATGATCGGCCCCTCATCGAGGTCTCCGGTGACGTAGTGGGCCGTTGCGCCGACCAGCTTCACGCCGCGCTCGAAAGCCTGCGTGTAGGGCTTAGCGCCCTTGAAGCTCGGCAAAAAGGAGTGGTGAATGTTGATCGCCCTCCCCGAGAGCTTGCGCGACGTCTCGTCGGAAAAGATCTGCATGTATCGCGCCAGCACCACGATGTCGACCTCGAGGTCGTCGATCATGCCGAGCATCTCTGCCTCAGCCTCGGCCTTGTTCTCCGGCGTCACCGGGATGTAGTGGAACGGCAGACCGTAGGACTCGGTCAGGGCCCGCAGATCCTCGTGGTTCGAGATCACCCCCACCACGTCGATCTGCAGTGCACCCCTGCTCCAGCGGAACAGCATGTCGTTGAGGCAGTGCCCGAACTTCGAGACCATGATGAGGGTGCGGTAGGGCTCCTTGGCGTTCCATAGGTCCCAGGTCATACCGAAGGCTTGAGCGGTTTCGTCGAAGTCTTCGCGTAACTTCTCGAGCGTGGTTTCTGAAGCGGAGATGGTGAAAGCCATACGCATAAAGAACTGTCCAGCCGCAGGGTCCTCGAACTGTTGGCTCTCTACGATGTTGCCTCCCCGCTTGGCCAACACGCCCGTGATGGCATGCACGATGCCCGGTCGATCAGGACAACTGATGGTGAGTACGTACTGGGCGCCGGCGGCTTCGCTGGACATAGGACTCCAATGCTGAGAGAGATCGGGAGATATCGCGACACAGTGTTGCGCGAGTCGAGACATATTGTGCGATACGCAACACCATGTGCGCTAGCGTGTCGCAATGACTGAATCGTCAAGCTCCCCGCTCGTGCAATCTGTTGATCGGGCGTTGAGCGTGCTGACGGTGCTCGCGAGGTCGGGGGAGACCGGCGTGAGCGAGATCGCCCGAGAGTTGGGCGTGCACAAAAGTACAGTCTTTCGCCTTGTTGCCACCTTGGAGGCGCACGACTTGGTCGAGCAACACTCCGAGCGCGGCAAGTACCGCCTCGGCGTAGGCATTCTTCGCCTCGCCGGCGCGACCAGCGCGCGCCTCGACGTGGTCCAAGAGGCCCGACCGATCGAGCGGCAGTTGGCAGCCAAGACGGGGGAGACCGTCAACTTGGCGATTCTCTCCGAGACCGCAGCCTTGTATATCGACCAGATCGCGGGTCCCTCGGCCCTGCAGCCGCACAACTGGGTCGGTCAGCACGTGCCGCTGCACGCCACCTCCAACGGCAAGGTGTTGCTCAGCGAACTCCCCGCCGAGGAGGTCGCCGTCCACCTGCCACGGCTCAAGGCCTTTACTGCCCACACCGTCACCTCACGGGCAGAGTTGCGTCAGCAGTTGCTCGAGGTCAAACGCCTTGGGTATGCGGTGGTGGTGGACGAACTGGAGGTAGGACTCACCGCGATCGCGGCCCCGGTGCGCGACGCCCACGGTGACATCATTGCCTCACTCAGCGTGTCCGGCCCGACGTTTCGGATAGACGACGAACGCACGAAGGATTTCTGGCCTGCAGTCGTGGCCGCGGCCGCACACATCAGTGACCGGCTCGGTGCCGCCTCGACCCCAAACGCTGTATAGACAGCTCCGTCTGGCGCGCAGGGCGCAACACGACGAAAAATCCTTGACAGGGTTGTTCGCACCGTTCACTCTAAGTTCACGCAGCAGCGCTGGACGTGGCAAAACGTCACCACCTCGGCCCCGCACCGGGCCAGAACGGGAGCATTGCATGACCGCAACTACCCGCAAAGAATCACCGGACGGCGGCGCTGCCGACGAGCCAGCAGCGCCGAAAGGCGTCATGGCCTCGATAGACCCCGTGGTCTTTGGGGGTGGCCTCCTTCTCGTTGTGGCCTTCGCAGCTTGGGGCATCTTCGCCACCGACAACCTAAAGTCGGTCGCGGATGCCGGGCTCTCGTTTGTTACGAAGTATCTCGGATGGGCCTTCATCGTGGCCGGCGCTGGCTTCGTACTCTTCGCGTTGATTCTGGCCTTTAGCCGCTATGGACGCATTCGCCTCGGCACGGACGACGAGCGCCCTGAGTTCACCACCCCCTCGTGGTTCGCGATGATGTTCGCCGCTGGTATGGGCATCGGCCTTGTCTTCTTCGGGGCAGCCGAGCCGCTCTCACACTTCACGGCCCCACCCCTGGGGCTCGCGGAGCCGGGCTCAGACGCGGCGGCCCAACTCGCCATGCAGTACACGATCTTCCACTGGGGTCTACACCCGTGGGCGCTCTACGCAGTCGTCGGTCTGGCTTTGGCCTACACCTCTTTCCGCAAGGGCAACCCCAACCTGTTGAGTTCCATCGTGCTGCCCAACATGCCAATAGAGGCACCTGCGCGCAGAGCTATCGACACGTTTGCCATCTTCATTACCGTTTTCGGTGCGGCAACATCGCTGGGCTTGGGCGCACTGCAGATCAATAGTGGTCTGAACAGCGCCTACGGCGTGACGAAGAGCAACCAAGTTGCGATCGTCGTGATCGTCGTCCTCGCCGTGATCTTCGCGATCTCCGCCGTGAGTGGTGTCGGCAAAGGGATCAAGATCGTCAGCAACATCAACATGGGGCTCGCGGGCGTGCTGGCCCTCTTCGTGCTAGTACTCGGCCCGACCCTGGTCATTGTCAACACCTTCGTCGAAATGATCGGTGACTACGGCACCCAGATCGTCCCGATGAGCTTCCGCACCGGTGTCTACGGTGGCCAGGAGTGGCTGCAGGGCTGGACGCTCTTCTACTGGGCGTGGTGGATGTCCTGGGCACCTTTTGTCGGAACCTTCATTGCTCGCATCTCACGTGGGCGCACCATCCGTCAGTTCGTGGTCTGTGTGCTGTTGGTTCCCACGGTGGTGAGTTCGGTGTGGTTCTCCATCCTGGGCGGTACAGCGATCAACCTTCAGCAAAACGGTGTTGACCTCGCTGGCGCAGAGAGCAACGAAGCCCGTTTGTTCATGATGCTGGACCAGTTCAGCCTCAGCGCGGTGACAGCAACCTTGGTCGTCCTGTTGATTACGTTCTTCTTCGTCTCCAGCGCGGACTCGGCGTCTGTCGTGCTCGGTATGTTGTCCTCCAAGGGCAGCATCACCCCGCACCGCAACGTGGTGCTGCTATGGGGCTCGATGATCGCGGTCACGGCTATCGCGCTGTTGCTCGCCGATGGATTATCGATCATCCAGCAAGCCGCAGTGGTGATCGCAGTGCCCTTCTTGGTGCTTCTCGTCGCCGTCTGCGTGCAGCTGATGCGCCAGTTGCGCGAGGAGCCGGTTGTCTCGACCGTTCCGGAGGGCGTCTACACCGCCCTCTACGAAGAGCTTGGCGCGAGCCGCCGGGATGTCGACGCGTCGATCACCAAGCACCGAGACGCTGCAGAAAGCGAGAACCAATAGTTGGTAGGACGACGCGTCGTTGCACGACGTTCGTCCTCGATAACGAGAGTGGCTCCTCACCTCACGGTGGGGAGCCACTCTCGTTGCGTATGGCACGGGAAGCACGGCGTGTCGCACCTTGACAGGCGCGCTACCGGGAGCGCACAATTGCGTGTGCCGTATCGCGCACTGCATTGCACAATACGCAACAGCGGACACTGGCTTCCGCGAACAGATTCGACCACCGAAGGGTTCCCACACATGGCATCGGTTCCGTCCTCCGCCAACGTAGTTGTGATTGGTGCCGGCATTGTCGGCAACAGTCTCGTCCACCACCTGGCCCGCCTCGGGTGGACCGACATCGTCCAGATCGACAAGGGCGCGCTGCCCAACCCCGGCGGGTCCACCGGTCACGCCTCCAACTTCATCTTTCCTGTGGATCACTCGCGTGAGATCACCGACCTGACGCTGGACAGCATGGAGCAGTACAGCGATATGGGTGTCATGGTGACCCCCGGTGGTTTCGAGGTAGCTCGCACCGAAGAGCGCATGGAAGAGCTGCGTCGCCGGATGTCGTCAGCCAAGGCGTGGGGTATCGAGGCTGAGATGGTCACCCCCGAGCAGGTCGTGGAAAAGGTTCCGTACCTCGACGCATCGCAGATCATTGGTGCCTTCTGGACCCCCAGCGTCAGCGTTGTCGACTCCCTGCGGGCAGGCACCATCATGCGCGAGAAGGCGCTCGCGACCGGAGAGTTGACTGTTGTGCCCACGGTCGAGGTCATCGGCATGGACGTCGAAGAAGGACGCATCAAGCGCGTGCGCACCAACGGTGGTGACACCGAAGCCAACACTGTCGTCATCGCCTGCGGTGTGTGGAGCCCGAAGCTTGCGGCCATGGCTGGCGCGAAGATCCCGCTGACCCCCGCTGTGCACCAGATGATCAGCGTCGGCCCCGTCCCGCTGCTGGCCGCGACCGAGGGTGAGATCACCTTCCCGATCATCCGCGACATGGACACCCTGTGCTACGAGCGCCAGCACGGTGCCGACATGGAGGTCGGCTCCTACGCCCACCGTGCGATCCTGCACGATCCCGAGGACATCCCCTCGATCGAAGCCTCCAAACTCTCGCCCACCGAGATGCCCTTCACCTCCGACGACTTCGACCCGCAGTTGGAGCAGGCCTTTGAGCTGATGCCCGACCTGCTCGGTGCCGAAGGTGCCGAGATCCGCTACGCCATCAACGGATTGCTCTCGCTGACCCCCGACGGCTCACCCGTCCTCGGTGAGACCCCTGAGGTCCAGGGCCTGTGGTCGGCTGCCGCCGTCTGGATCAAGGAAGGTCCCGGCGTAGGCCGTGCCGTCGCCGAGTGGATGACCCAGGGCTACAGCGAGATCGACATTTCGCACTCCGACATCGCGCGGTTCCACCCTCACCAGCGCACCCGTGCCCACGTAAAGGCCCGCACCGGTGAGGCCTTCATCAAGACCTACGGCATCGTCCACCCCTCCGAGCAGTACGAATCAGACCGTGGCAAGCGCCTGTCACCGATGAACGAGCACCAGCGCGAGCTGGGGGCCGTCTTCATCGAAGGAGCAGGTTGGGAGCGTCCCAACTGGTACGAGTCGAACGCTGGCTTGCTCGAAGAGTTCGGTGACACCGTCATGCCTCGCGAGCACGAGTGGGATGCCCGCTGGTGGTCCCCGATCATCAACGCCGAGCACCTGGCGATGCGCGAACGCGCGGGCATCTTCGACCTGTCGGCCTTCACGATCTTCGACGTGGTCGGCCCGGGGGCTCTCAACGCCGTCCAGGGGATCATCGTCGGTCAAGCCAACGTCGCCGACGGCCGCGTCATCTACTCACCCGTGTTAGACGCCAAGGGCGGATTCGTCTCTGACCTCACCGTGATGAAGCTGGCGCACAATCACTTCCGTGTCGTCACCGGTGGTGCCCACGGCATGGTCGACCGCAAGTGGTTTGCCGACCGTATGCCGGCCGACGGCAGCGCCGCAGTGGTCGACCTCACCTCGGCGATCACTACGCTGGGCATCTGGGGCCCGAAGGCTCGCGACATCCTCAGCTCGATCACCCGCGACGACCTTAGCCACGAGGGCTTCAAGTTCTCCACCTGCCGCGAGATCGAAATCGACTCGATCATCGTGCTCGCGTCCCGCATTTCGTATGTCGGCGAGATGGGTTGGGAGCTCTACGTCCCGATCGAGCAGGGCGCGCGCCTGTGGGCCATGCTGTACGAGGCTGGCATGCCCCACGGCGCCGTCCCCGTCGGTATCGGTGTCTACGGCACGACCGGTCGCATCGAGAAGGGCTACCGCGCCTTCGCTGCCGAGTTGGACGCCGAGCGCAGCATCGTCGAAGCAGGCATGCAGCGCCCTAAGGTCAAGGAAGCCACCTTCGTCGGCCGCGACGCCTACATCGCGCAGCGTGAAGCCGAAGCCGCTTCGGTGCTCTGCACGCTCACCGTCGAGGACCACACCTCGGCCTCCGGCGTCAAGCGGTACATGCTGGGCGGCGAGCCGATCCTGTCCAAGGACGGTCAGTTGCTCACCGACGGTCACGGGCACCACCCTTACGTCACTAGTGCGGGCTCCGCGCCTTCGCTCGGCAAGCACGTGCTGATGTCCTACCTGCCGGTCGAGCAGGCCGCCATCGGCACCGAACTCAGCGTCTCCTACATGGAAGAGCTCTACCCCGTGATCGTCGGTTCTGTGGACGCCACGTCGCTCTTCGACGCCAGCAACGACCGGATCAGGAGCTAGACTATGGGCAACATTTTGGTATGTATCAAGCGAGTGCCGGACACGGGCGGCGAAGTGTCGCTGACCGCAGACGCCATGAACGTGGACGATCGCCAGCTCGGCGGCACGGTCAGCGCCCACGAAGAATGCGCCATCGAGCTCGCGGTGCAGCAGGCCGGCGCGGCCGACGGCGATGTGACCGTGCTGAGCCTCGGGGACGAGGACTCCATCGAGCAGTTGCGTGACGCGGTGGCCCGCGGTTGCACTAACGCGGTGCTTGTTGAAGCCGTGCCGTCGGCCTTCGGTCCGGCGGACATCGCCGAGGCTATCGCCGAGGTCGTCCGGGCTCACGAAGCGGCCGGCACGACATACGACCTGATCCTGTTGGGCAACGACGCCGCCGACACTGGCGACTTCCAGGTCGGTGTCCGATTGGGCTACGCGCTCGACCGCCCGGTCGTGACGGGTATGTCGACGGTCGAGCTCAGTGACGGTCAGGTTGTCGCCAAGGGCGATGCGCCCACCGGCGGCACCGAGGTCTTCGAAGTCGCTTTGCCGGCCATCGTGACCGTGATGGAGGGCGGTGTTGACCCGCGTTATCCCTCGATCCCCGGCCGGATGAAGGCGAAGCGCGCCAAGATCGAAACCATCGAACCTGAGGTGGCTCCGACGGGTTCATCTCGGGTGCGCCTCACCTTGCCGCCCAAACCGCCAAGCCAGGTCACCATCCTTGGCGAAGGCCCCGACGCGGCGGTCGCCGTGGCGGACTTGCTACAAGAACTAGGGGTTCTGCGATGAGTTGTTTGGTCATCATTGAGGCCGATGCCACCGGCATCAGCGAGGTCAGCACCGAGACGATCACCTTCGCGCGCGGGCTAGGCACCGACATCGACGCATTGGTCGTCGGCGACGCAGAAGCGCTGCTCGAGCAACTCGGTGAGTATGGCGTGGCGCGCGTGTTCAGCGTCTCCGGCGACGGATTCGACGCCTACGCTCCAGGCGCCTGGGCCGCCGCTGCGGTAGCAACCATCGAGGCATCTGGTGCCTCGACAATTCTTGCGGGCGGTTCACCGCGAGGCAACGAAGTCTTGGCCCACGTCGCGGCACGTCGCAACGTCCTGATGGCGGCCAACGTCGTCGAGGTCGACCAGCAAGCACCTGTGCAGGTATCACGTCAGGTCTTCGGCGGTGCTGCTCTGGAGGTCATGAGCCTCGACGAGTCACTTGCCGTGTTCAGCGTCGCCGGTCACGCCTGTGCACCAGCGCCCGCAGAAGCAGCAACGTCCCCCGAGGTCGAGGCAGTCTCCGTCACCCCAAGCAGCAGTGACCTGGCCGTTCGCGTTGCTCGCACCGAAGCGGGAGCCCCAGATCAGTCCGGCAACCTTAAATCGGCCAAGGTCGTCGTCGGTGCAGGCCGCGGCGCAGGCAGCGCAGACGCCTTCGGCGAACTGGAAACGCTGACCGAGTTGCTCGGCGCGTCGCTGGGTGTGTCCCGAGTCGTGACCAGCCTCGGCTGGCGTCCGCACCACGAGCAGGTCGGGCAGACCGGGAGCCGGATCAGCCCTGACCTCTACATCCCTTGTGGGATCAGCGGGGCCATCCAACACTGGGCGGGTTGCTCGAGCGCCAAAACCATCTTGGCGATCAACTCCGATCCGGACGCTCCCATGGTTACGCGCGCCCACTACGCGGTGATTGGTGACCTGCACGAGATCGTCCCGGCGATCAACGAAGAGATCCGCCGCCGCGCATCCGCCTGATCCTTAACTCAAAAGTGGTCCACCCCCGGACTCAGGGGTGGACCACTTTTTAGGTGCTGCAGAAGGTCAACGGTCTATGGCCTTCCCTGGCCGGGTGGAGGTGGGCTCGGCGGAGTCTTGTCCCGAGGCTGACGGCGAATGATCACGATGGCCGTGATGACGAAGCCGACAAAGACCGCAATGAGAATCAGGAAAATGAGGATCAGTAGTCCCGCTGAAACTGACGACATCACGGTCACCCTCCTGGGCCTTGGACTGCGGAACGGATCGTCGGCAAGTGTAGAGCTAGTGGGAGGCGCGCAGCACGACACCGGGCGGCTTCACCCGTCTAAACGGTGCCCAATTCGCCTGTAAGGTGTCGTCAACATCGTCCTTTAACCACCGTCCTGTGAGGCGGGGAAGGAGAGTGGGTCTCGTATGAACCCATCACCCGGCAGAAGCGTGCTGACAGGCCCGGAAATAGCCCGAGCAGTGCGCCGCATCGCCCACGAAGTCCTCGAAGCCAACAAGGGGTCCGCTGACCTGGTGCTGTTGGGCATCCCTAGCAGAGGCGTTCCGCTCGCCCATCGGCTGGCCGAGGCGATCCGCGAGGTCGAAGGGGACACGGTGCCCGTCGGCGCGCTCGACATCACCATGTATCGCGACGATCTACGCCGCCAGCCCGTGCGCCACGTCGAGCCGACAGCTCTGCCCGAGGGCGGCATCGGCGGCAAAGTTGTGGTGCTCGTGGACGACGTGCTCTATTCGGGTCGATCGGTGCGAGCCGCGCTGGACTCGATGGCCGACTATGGCCGACCCAAGATCGTGCGCCTCGCGGTGCTGGTCGATAGGGGACACCGGGAGTTACCGATCCGAGCCGACTACGTGGGTAAGAATCTGCCGACCGCCAAAACCGAACGAGTATGGGTTCACCTAGACGAGATCGACGGGCACGACGACGTCCGCATCGCGCAAGAGGGGACTGCATGAAGCACCTGCTATCCATGGCCGATGTCAGCAGGGACGGCATCACCGCCATCCTGGACACGGCCACCACGATGCACGAGGTGCAGCACCGCGAAGTCAAGAAACTTCCGACGTTGCGGGGCCGCACGATCATCAACTTCTTCTTCGAAGACTCCACCCGCACCCGCAGTTCCTTCGAGATCGCCGGTAAGTGGATGTCTGCCGACACCATCAACCTGACCGGCAAGGGCACCTCGGTGTCCAAGGGCGAGAGCCTGCGCGACACGGTCAAAACCATCGACTCCATGGGGGTCGACATGATGATCATTCGGCACATGGCCTCCGGTGCTCCCGCCCAGATCGCCCAGTGGACCAACTGCTCCATCGTGAACGCGGGCGACGGCACCCACGAGCACCCCAGCCAAGCCCTTCTCGACGCCTACACCATGCGCAATCGACTGGGGGACCTAGAGGGCAAGCACATCGCCCTCGTGGGCGACCTCACCCACTCACGGGTGCTGCGCTCGAACCTGATTTGCCTGCGCACGCTTGGCGCCAAAGTCACGCTGGTCGCCCCGCCCACCTTGATGCCCAGCGGAATCGGCCCGTGGTCGGACACGGACGGCTTCACCACCTCATACGACCTAGACGACGTGCTGCCGACCGTCGACGCGGTGATGATGCTGCGCGTGCAGCGCGAGCGCATGAGCGGCGGATTCTTCCCCACAGCCCGGGAGTATGCAGTGACCTACGGCCTGACGAAGGCGCGACTGGCCGCATTGCCCGAGCACGCGGTGATCTGCCACCCCGGCCCGATGAACCGCGGCCTGGAGATTAGCGGCGACGCCGCCGACGCCGCCCAGTCACTGGTCCTTGAGCAAGTCTCGGCAGGAGTCGCTGTGCGCATGTCAATCCTGTATCACCTGCTTTCTGGAGAAGGGATGCCCGCATGAGTGCCACCACTGTGTTGATAAAGGGCGCCGACATCGTTCGTAATGTCAGCGCCAATGCCAACGGTGCCGGATCAGGCCCCGCTGACTTACTGATCTCCGGCGGCACCATCGTCGCGACCGGTCCAGAAGCCGCTGAGCGGGCGCCATCCGGGGTTTCCAGGTTGGACGCCTACGGACTTGTCGCCCTGCCCGGGATGGTCGATCTGCATACCCATTTGCGGGAGCCTGGTCGCGAAGACAGCGAGACCATTGAGTCCGGTAGCCGTGCTGCTGCCCTTGGCGGGTTTACCGCCGTGTTCGCCATGGCCAACACCTCGCCGGTGACCGACACAGCCGAAGCCGCCGAGCGGGTGTTCGACCTAGGCCAGCGCGCCGGGTATGTCGACGTCTTTCCGATCGGTGCCGTCACGAAAGAGTTGGCCGGGGCCGAATTGGCCGAGTTGGGTTTGATGGCCCGATCGCGTGCTGGCGTCCGCGTGTTCTCCGACGACGGCAAGTGCGTCCACGACGCTCGATTGATGCGCCGCGCGTTGGAATACGTCAAGTCCTTCGATGGAGTGGTGTCCCAGCACGCCCAAGACCCCAAACTCGCTGACTCAGGTGCCTGCGCGCACGAGGGTGAGCTGTCCGGCCGCTTGGGGTTGCAGGGCTGGCCGGGAGTCGCCGAGGAGTCCATCGTGGCCCGCGACGTCATGCTCGCCCGCCATACCGGCTCGCGGGTGCACATCGCCCACGTGTCGACGGCAGGCAGCGTCGAGGTCATCCGGTGGGCCAAGGCCCAAGGCATCAACGTCACCGCCGAGGTCACGCCGCACCACTTGGTGCTGACGACCGACCTGCTGGCTACCTATGACCCCGTCTATAAGGTTAACCCGCCGCTGAGGCCAGCCTCCGACGTGCAGGCCCTGCGCGAAGCGTTGGCTGACGGCACGATCGACATCGTCGCCACGGACCACGCCCCGCACGTGCGCGCCGACAAGGAGCACGCCTTCGGTGACGCCGCCTTCGGGATGCTCGGCCTCGAGCAGGCCTTGTCGGTCGTCAGCACTGCGATGGTCTCCACCGGAGCGATGACCTGGGCCGATGTGGCCCGGGTGATGTCGGTCGCCCCGGCACAGATCGCCCGGTTGAGCAGCCACGGCCAGGCTTTGGCGGCTGGTGCGCCAGCCAACCTGACGCTGGTCGACCCCACCCGGGAGGTCATCGTCGATGCCGCCCAATCTCAATCCTTGTCCCGCAACAATCCATGGCACGGCCGATCGCTGACGGGCACGGTGCATCTGAGCATGCTCCGCGGCCGGGTCACTGCGCGTGAGGGCCTAGTCTGGGCAGGAGAAGCATGAACGCCCCTCGCACGCCCGCGATTCTGGTGCTCGAAGACGGAAGGACCTTCGTCGGTCGCTCCTATGGGAAAGTCGGCCACACCATCGGTGAAGCCGTCTTCAGCACCGGGATGACCGGCTACCAAGAGACCTTGACCGACCCCAGTTATCACCGTCAGGTGGTCGTGATGACCGCGCCGCACATCGGCAACACCGGCGTGAACCCGGCCGACATGGAAAGCCTGCGCATCTGGGTCGCCGGATTCGTCGTCCGCGACCCCGCGATCCGCCCGTCTAACTGGCGCTCTGCGGGCGACCTAGAGGAAGCGCTCGTCGATCACGATGTGGTCGGGATCTGCGAGTTGGACACCCGCGCACTCACTCGTCACCTGCGCGACCGTGGGGCTATGCGCGTCGGCATCTTCTCCGGTGAAGAGGCAGACGAGTCGGTCAAACACCTGGTGCACCGGGTGAAAGACGCGCCGGTCATGGTGGGCTCGGCGTTGGCCGCCGAGGTCTCGACTCGTGAGACGTATGTCGTCCCCGCCTCTGGGCAAAACGGCCGCCGCTACACCGTCGCCGCACTGGACCTAGGCATCAAGGGCATGACGCCGGCGCTACTGGCGAAGCGGGGGATCGACGTACATGTGATGCCGTCGACCAGCACGTTCGCTGACGTGGCAGCTATCGAGCCGGACGGCGTCTTCTTCTCCAACGGACCCGGCGACCCAGCCACCGCCGACGCGGAGGTCGAACTGCTACGCGAGGTGTTGGACGCCCGCATTCCCTTCTTCGGCGTCTGCTTCGGCAACCAACTGCTCGCACGCGCGTTGGGCCTGTCCACCTACAAATTGGCCTTCGGTCACCGCGGCATCAACCAGCCGGTGATCGACCGGATCACTGGCAAGGTCGAGGTCACTAGTCACAACCACGGCTTTGCCGTCCAGTGGCCTGTTGCTCTTGATCAAGACGCCGAGACCCCGTACGGCCCGGTGAGCGTGTCGCACCTCGCCCTCAACGACCAGGTCGTCGAGGGACTCCAATGCCGTGATGTTCCGGCCTTCTCGGTGCAGTACCACCCCGAGGCCGCAGCCGGACCGCGTGACGCTGCTTACCTGTTTGATCGATTTATAGATGTGCTGGACGCCAACCAGGGAGACGCCCATGCCTAAACGCGACGACATCAAGAGCGTCCTGGTGATCGGCTCCGGCCCGATCGTGATCGGCCAGGCCGCCGAGTTCGACTACTCCGGCACCCAAGCCTGCCGCGTGTTGCGTGCCGAGGGCATCCGGGTCATCTTGGTCAACTCCAACCCCGCGACGATCATGACGGACCCGGAGGTCGCCGATGCGACCTACATCGAGCCGATCACCCCTGAGATTGTCGAGTCCATTATTGCCAAGGAGCGCCCCGACGCGGTCCTCGCAACGCTAGGCGGCCAGACGGCCCTGAACACCGCCATCGCCCTCGAGGCCTCGGGAGCGTTGGAAAAATACGGGTGCCCACTGATTGGGGCCAACACCAAGGCCATCCAGCTCGGCGAGGACCGACAGCTCTTCAAAGGTGTTGTCCAGCGGTGCGGCGCTGAGTCAGCCCGCAGCACCATCTGCCACACCATGGACGAGGTGCTGGCGGCCGCCGAAGATCTCGGTTACCCCGTCGTGGTGCGCCCTAGTTTCACGATGGGCGGGCTCGGCTCCGGCTTCGGGTATGACGAGGCTTCGCTGCGTCAGATCGCGAGCGCGGGACTCCAGGACAGCCCGACCACCGAGGTCCTCCTCGAGGAGTCGATCATCGGCTGGAAAGAGTACGAGCTCGAGGTTATGCGCGACCAAGCCGACAACGTCGTGGTCGTCTGCTCGATCGAGAATTTCGACCCGATGGGCGTGCACACCGGCGACTCGATCACGGTCGCCCCCGCGATGACGCTGACCGACGTCGAATACCAAAACCTCCGCGACATCGGCATTGCCATCATCCGTGAGGTCGGTGTCGACACCGGTGGCTGCAACATCCAGTTCGCGGTCAACCCGGCCGACGGCCGCATCATCGTCATCGAGATGAACCCGCGGGTCTCACGTTCGTCGGCGCTGGCGTCGAAGGCGACCGGATTTCCGATCGCCAAGATCGCCGCGAAGATGGCGCTTGGCTACACCCTCGACGAGGTGCCCAACGACATCACCGGGGCTACCCCGGCCAGCTTCGAGCCGACGCTGGACTACGTGGTCGTCAAGGTGCCCCGATTCGCGTTCGAGAAGTTCCCGGCCGCCGACCCGACGCTGAGCACCACCATGAAGTCGGTCGGTGAGGCCATGTCGATTGGCCGCAACTTTGCCGAGGCCCTTAACAAGGCGTTGCGGTCGACGGAGCAGAAGGGCTCGTCGTTCCACTGGCGACGCGGCGAGACCCCCGCCCCGGATCAGGCCCGCGCGCTCATCGAGCAGGCCAAGGTGCCCACCGACGGCCGGATCGTGCTGGTGCAACAGGCCATGCGCGGTGGCATCACCGTCGAGGAAGCGCACGAGGCCACCGGCATCGACCCGTGGTTCCTCGACCAGATGGAACTCATCAACAACGTTGCCGAGCAGGTGCGGGTCGCGGCGCACGACGGGCCTTCGCGGTTGCAGCCGGACCTGCTGCGTGCCGCCAAGCGGGTCGGTCTCTCGGATGCACAGATCGCGGAGATCACTGACATGCCCGAAGCCGTCGTGCGCGGGGTGCGCCATGCCCTTGGGGTGCGACCGATCTACAAGACCGTCGACACGTGCGCGGGGGAATTCGTAGCCCTGACTCCTTATCACTACTCGAGCTACGACGAAGAGACCGAGGTCGCCCCTCGGGAGCGCCCAGCAGTCCTCATCCTGGGCTCCGGTCCGAACCGGATCGGTCAAGGCATCGAGTTCGACTACTCCTGCGTGCACGCGTCCATAGCGCTGCGCGAGGCTGGTTTCGACACCGTGATGATCAACTGCAATCCTGAAACGGTCTCGACTGATTACGACACCTCGAGCCGGCTGTACTTCGAGCCGCTGACCTTGGAGGACGTGCTCGAGGTCGTGCACGCTGAGCGTCAGGCTGGTCCCATCGCTGGCGTCATCGTGCAGCTGGGGGGGCAAACGCCGCTCGGGTTGGCGGCCGCTTTGAAGGCCGAGGGTGTGCCGATTGTGGGCACCTCGCCCGAGGCCATTCACTTGGCTGAGGACCGCGGGGCCTTCGGTCGGGTGCTCGCAGAGACGGGATTGACGGCGCCCCGGCACGGAATCGCCTACACGGTGGCAGACGCCTTAGATGTTGCTCACACCATCGGGTATCCGGTGCTGGTGCGTCCCTCCTACGTGCTCGGTGGGCGCGGCATGGAAATCGTGTATGACGACGCGTCGCTGGAGCAGTACGTCTCCCGTGCCACGCAGGCATCCTCAGAGCACCCCGTGCTGGTGGACCGGTTCCTGGACGAGGCCGTCGAGATCGATGTGGACGGTCTGTATGACGGCCACGACCTCTACCTCGGCGGGATCATGGAGCACATCGAGGAGGCCGGTATCCACTCTGGTGACTCCGCCTGCGTGCTGCCCCCCATCACCCTTGGCCGCGAAGAGATGCGCCAAGTCCGTGAAGCCACCCGTCTGCTCGCTGAGGCCATCGGAGTGCGTGGCCTGATCAACGTTCAGTTCGCGCTCGCACAAGACGTGCTCTACGTGTTGGAAGCCAACCCACGGGCCAGTCGCACCGTCCCTTTCGTGGCCAAGGCGACCGGTGTTGCCCTAGCCAGGGCTGCAGCCCGGGTGATGCTCGGTGCCACGATCGAGGACTTAAAGGCCGAAGGCATGCTGCCCCGCGACATCGACGGAGGCATGTTGCCACCGGATGCCCCCGTCAGCGTCAAAGAGGCGATCCTGCCGTTCCGCCGGTTCCGCACCCAAACGGGGCAGGCCATCGATTCGATCTTGGGCCCGGAGATGCGCTCGACCGGTGAGGTCATGGGCATCGACGCCGATTTCGGCACCGCATTCGCCAAGTCGCAGTTGCGGGCTGGGTCGGCGCTGCCTACCGAGGGCATTGTCTTCGTCTCCGTGGCCAACCGCGACAAGCGCTCGATGATCTTCCCGATCAAGCGTTTGGTTGATCTCGGCTTTCACGTGATCGCCACCGCCGGCACCGCGGACGTGCTGCGCCGCAACGGCATCACATCACAGGTCGTGCGCAAGCACAGCGAAGGCGTCGGCCCCAACGGTGAGCCCACGATCGTGGACCTGATCACCTCAGGCGAGGTCGCCATGGTGGTCAATACGCCGTCGGGTCGCGACGCCCGCGCCGACGGTTACGCCATTCGTGCCGCTACCACCAGCATGGACCGGCCCATCATCACCACCGTCCAGCAGTTGGGTGCCGCCGTGCTGGGCATCGAAGCGATGGGCGCGGGCCCGATGAAGGTCGCCTCGTTGCAGGAGCACACGGCGCGACTCGACCTGTTCAACCACGCCGGACGAATGCACCGGAGATAAAGGCGTGAACGACGTGGCACAGGACAACACGGCAGGGCAGGGCAGGCTTCCCTTTGGGGTGCGCATGCACGCCGCGATGGGCGAGTTCGGACCGTTGTGTGTCGGGATCGACCCGCACCCTCACCTGCTGGCCGAGGTATGCCTGCCGGATTCGCCAGCAGGCATCGAACGGTTCGCTCAGGCCATTTTGGAAGCGGTCGGTGGCAGGGTTGCTGCCATCAAGCCGCAATCGGCCTTCTTCGAACGGCACGGCTCGGCCGGCATTGCGGTGCTCGAACGCCTGCTCACAAACAGCGCTAGTGCTGGCACCATTTCGATCTTGGACGTCAAGCGTGGCGACATCGGGTCCACCATGACGGCATACGCCCAGGCGTATCTGCTCGACGGCGCGCCGCTGGCCACCGATGCGGTCACGCTCAGTCCCTACCTGGGATACGAAGCGCTGCGTCCGGGCATCGACATGGCACGGGCACACGGTCGAGGCGTGTTCGTGTTGGCGCTGACGTCCAACCCCGAGGGTGCCTCGGTGCAACGTCAAGGACAGCCGAGCGTTGCTGCCCGGATGATTCAACACGTCAGCAGTGACAATGACCGCAGTTTTGACGCTCGCGGTCTCGACGTGCCGGGGGACGCTGAGTCGACCCCTGGTGATGTGGGGCTGGTCATTGGTGCCACCCGCGCCGACGCGCTGAGCGAGTTGAATCTGCTCGGGCTGCTGCGCTCATCGCGGGCTATCGTCTTGGCGCCCGGGGTCGGAGCCCAGGGTGCCACCCCTGCCGACGTAGCGGCTGCGTTCGTCGGCCACACGTCCTACGTCCTAGCGCCGGTGAGTCGTGGTGTGCTGGCCCAAGGGATTGGTGTGCAGGCAATTCGTTCTGCGAGTGCGGCTCTCGGCTCGGCTCTGACTGAAGCTCTTCGGTGAAAAGACAATCCGATCGAGGCCAAGCCTCGAATCCCTTCCACGAGGACACAGGACAGTGCTGACTTTGACCGGTTTGTCGCGCGTCCGAGTTTGGCATGAGTCTGTGCAGTCGCTAGGTTCGCATGAGGGATTGCCGCCGCGGCGGACCTTGCCCGCGACGGCAAGGCCGTTACGCCATACGGTAGGTCGCGACGCAGGATGCGCGAGCACGACGGAAATGAAGGAGATCAGTGGTGGCACTACCTCAGCTCACGGCAGAACAGCGGGCGGACGCTCTGGCGAAGGCGGCACACGCACGTCGCGAGCGCGCGGCCGTCAAGAACCGGCTGAAAAACTCTCAGGGATCGCTTGCGGGTGTGATCGCGCAGGGGCGCGAGGACGACGTCGTCGGCAAGATGAAGGTTTCAGCATTGTTGGAGTCCATGCCGGGCGTGGGGCGCGTTCGCGCGACCGCGATCATGGAAGAGATTGGCATCTCGCCGAGCAGGCGGGTGCGCGGGTTGGGCGCAAACCAAGCCGAAAAGTTGCTCGCGCGCTTCAGCCAAAGCTAGTCGCCACTTGGTCGACGGCTCGGCGCTGGAGGCGTCGATGAGTTCGCTTCGATCGCGTCTGGTCGTGTTGGCTGGGCCTACTGCGGTCGGTAAGGGGACAGTCGCCGAGCACATTCGCGCCACCCATCCCCAGATCTGGGTGTCGGTGTCGGCGACCACCCGACCGGCACGTCCTGGGGAGGAAGACGGCAAGCATTACCACTTCGTTTCGGACACCGAATTTAACCGTATGCAGGAAGCGGGCGAGTTATTAGAATGGGCCGTGGTCCACGGTCGGGCCAAGTACGGCACCCCGTTGAAACCGGTCCAAGAGATTCTGACCGAGGGGCGACCCGCGCTTTTGGAGATCGACCTTCAGGGGGCCCGCCAAGTCCGAGCGTCCATGCCCGAAGCGTTGTTCGTATTTCTCGCACCGCCGTCGTGGGACGAATTGGTCCAGCGGTTGGTCGGTCGGGGGACCGAATCGCAGGCTGAGCGCGAGGTCAGATTGCAGACGGCCCGGGGAGAATTGGCGGCCGCGAAGGAGTTCGATGTCACCATCGTCAACGACAATGTGCATCGGGCCAGCGAAGAACTCGTATCATTGATGACGGATCCAACCACCAGCACGACCAACAGAGGGACACCCATTCCGTGATCGGCACAGTTGCGCACCCCGACGGCATCACCAACCCGGCCATTGACAGCCTGCTCGAGAAGGCTGACAGCAAGTACACCTTGGTCATCTACGCGGCGAAGCGCGCCCGTCAGATCAACGCTTATTACTCGCAGTTGAGCGAAGGCCTATTGGAATACGTCGGCCCGCTGGTTGACGCTGAGCAGACCGACAAGCCGCTGTCGATTGCGCTGCACGAGATCGACCAGCGCAAGTTGGCCACGACGAAGCCCGAATAGGGCTACGAGTCGCACCCGCCCATGCAGATCGTGCTGGGCGTAGCCGGGGGCATCGCGGCCTACAAGTCGTGCGCCTTGCTCCGGCTCCTTATGGCGGGCGGCCACGACGTCCGCGTAGTCCCCACTTCCGCAGCCCTGAAGTTTGTCGGTGAGGCCACCTGGTCCGCCCTTTCGGGGCACCCCGTCTCAGCGCAAGTGTGGGACAACGAGCATGAGGTGCCACACGTCCGGATCGGCCAGCAGGCCGATCTCGTCGTGGTTGCTCCAAGCACCGCTGACATCCTTGCCAAGGCGGCCCATGGGTTGGCCGACGACCTCCTGACGAACGTCTTGCTCACGGCGCGCTGCCCGGTATTGCTGGCCCCAGCGATGCATACCGAAATGTGGACGCACCCGGCCACGGTCGCCAATGTCGCCACCTTGCGCGCACGTGGGATCACCGTGCTCGACCCCGCCGTAGGCCGACTCACCGGCGCTGACAGCGGCCCGGGGCGGTTGCCTGAGCCCGAAGACATTCACGCTGCCGCGATGGGGCTGCTGGGTGCTTCCGACATCCGCGTTATGAGTGGGATGAGTGTGGTGGTCACCGCTGGCGGCACGCGGGAGCCGCTGGATCCGGTGCGCTTCATCGGCAATCGGTCCTCAGGGAAGCAGGGGTATGCGCTGGCCAGTGTCGCCGCGGACAGGGGTGCCCAGGTGCTGCTGATTGCGGCCAACACCACCCTCGAGACGCCGCCAGGGGTCACCGTGCAGCGAGTCGAGACGACGCTGGAGCTCGAAGACGCGGTGCACGCTGCTGCCGCGACCGGTGCTTGTGATGCTGTGGTGATGTCGGCCGCGGTGGCGGACTACCGCCCAGCGCGGGTGGCCACGTCGAAGATGAAGAAAGACCCGGCCACCGACGACGGCGTGAGCATCGAGCTCGTGCGCAATCCCGACATACTCGCTGGGCTGGTGCAGCGTCGCGCAGGATCGGCCACGCCCATGCTGATCGGCTTCGCAGCCGAGACCGGTGACGAGGACGGCGACGTGTTGACCCATGCTCGCGCCAAATTGGCCCGCAAGGGCTGCGACCTTTTGGTGGCGAACGACGTTTCGGACGGCGCGACCTTCGGTGCCGACGAGAACACCATTCACGTCCTGACGGCAGGTAGCGACGCGGTCCGCACGGTCGGGCCGGTCAGCAAGCAGCAGACCGCCACGGCCATCTGGGACGCGGTGCTCGATCGCCTGTGATTGAGGCCGACTATTGCCGGTTAAACTCGCCGTTCACCTCCAGCGCAGCCGCTGCACCCAAGGAGATTCTGTGCCCCGTCTATTCACGTCCGAGTCCGTCACTGAAGGCCACCCGGACAAGATCTGCGATCAGATCAGCGACGGCATACTCGATGAGATCCTGCGACAAGACCCGCAGTCCCGAGTAGCCGTCGAAACCATGGTCACTACTGGCCTGGTTCACGTGGCCGGCGAGGTGCGGACCACGGGGTATGCGGAGATTCCGCGGATCGTGCGCGAGACCATCCTGGGGATCGGCTACGATAACTCGCACAAGGGGTTCGACGGTCGCACGTGTGGGGTCGAGGTCTCAATCGGCGAGCAGTCCAGTGACATCGCAGTCGGGGTCGACACGGCATACGAGCACCGCAACGGCAGCACGGAAGACGCGCGCAGCTCGCAGGGGGCCGGTGACCAAGGCTTGATGTTCGGCTACGCCTGCGAAGACACGCCCGAGCTGATGCCGCTGCCGATTTTTATGGCGCACCGCCTCGCCGAGCAACTGGCCACCGTGCGTAAAACGGCAGAGTTGGACTATTTGCGGCCCGACGGCAAGACGCAGGTCACCATCGAGTACGCCGGGGACAAAGCGGTGCGCCTCGACACGATCGTGCTCTCGACGCAGCACGCCGAAGGTGTCTCACTCGACGGGCAACTCGGTCCCGACATCCGCGCCCGCGTGATCGCGCCGGTGCTGCAGGCCTGCCACGACGTCGGCGTGCGTATCGACACCACCAATTTCCGGGTGCTGATCAACCCCACGGGCACCTTCGTGCTGGGCGGTCCGATGGGCGACGCTGGGCTGACGGGGCGCAAAATTATCGTGGACACCTACGGCGGCATGGCCCGTCATGGTGGGGGAGCCTTCTCCGGCAAGGATCCGAGCAAGGTTGACCGATCCGCTGCGTACGCGGTGCGCTGGGTCGCCAAGAACGTGGTCGCAGCCAATCTGGCCAAGCGTTGCGAGATCCAGGTGGCCTACGCCATCGGGACGGCTAAGCCGGTGGGCCTGTACGTCGAGACGTTCGGGACCGAGACGGTGCCCACCGAGGCCATCGAGCGCGCCATCACCTCGGTGTTCGATCTTCGCCCGGCCGCGTTGATCGAAGAACTGGACCTGCTCCGCCCGATCTATCAGGCCACTGCGGCGTACGGTCACTTCGGCCGTCGCAGTGCCGAAGGTGTGGACAACGGGTTCACCTGGGAGCAGACCAACCGGGCGGAAGCGCTGCAGTCAGCGTTGTGACGTCCGGGCATGTCAGCCCGATCGCGTAGAAACAGGGCATGAGCGAACACGACACGGACCAGTTGGCCCTGGTGCCCGCTGAAGATGTGTCCGCCGCTGCCTCGGCCCAGTCGTCCACAGGTCGCCGTGTGGCTCGCAAGAGTGCCAACAGCGGCTCGCTGGCCATAGCCGAGCACCTGCCAGTGGCTCAGGTGGTCATCGACACCGGCTTAGCTCACCTAGATCGGCCGTTCGAATACGCGGTGGTCGCAACCGACGGGGCTGCCGCGCAGCCAGGCGTGCGCGTTCGGGTGCGATTTGCCGGCCGCGATCACGACGGGTTTGTCGTCGCCCGCACTGCGACCTCGGAGCACCCGGGGGCGCTAACTCCTATCCGCCGCGTCGTCAGCGACGAGGTCGTGCTGACACCTCACATTCATCGGGTATGCCGTCAGGTGGCCGACTACTACGCCGGAACGCTGGCCGACATGCTGCGCCTCGCGGTCCCGCCTCGGCACGCGGCCGCAGAGAAATCTGAGGTGAAAGACTCGGCTGCCGACAGCGTGGCGCGGGTGATCGCTAGCCCGGCAGCGGGGGGCGATGAAGATGCTCGCGATAGTGCATGGACGGCATACCCCGCAGGCCGGGCCCTACTGACCCGCCTTGAGGCAGGCCAGTCGCCCGCCGCCGCGCTGTTGGCCCTGCCCGCTCAACCTCCCAGCCGTGATTGGCCGCTGGCCCTGGCGCAAGCCGCGGCCGCGACGCGCCGGTCAGGGCGTGGCAGCGTGCTTGTGGTCCCCGACCACCGGGATCTCGACCGAGTCTGCGCTGCCCTCGACAACCTTTTGGGTATGGGGGCGCACGCGCGCCTCAGCGCTGACCAGGGCCCTTCTGCGCGGTATGCCTCATGGCTGAGCGTGCTGAGAGGTGAGCACGACATAGTGGTCGGCACTCGTGCCGCGGCCTACGCGCCTGTGGCTCTCCCTGGGCTCTTTGCCTTATGGGATGACGGCGACGACGTGCTGCGCGAGTTGCGCAGCCCCTATCCGCACATCCGAGAGGTTCTGCGCCTACGCGCCGCCGATGCCGGCGCAGCCCTGTTGATGGCAGGGTTTGTGCGCAGCGCGCCAGTCGCGCAGTGGGTGGCCGACGACCAACTGCGCAGCGTTCACGCCACGACGGCCACTGTGCGCCACGAAATGCCCCGGGTTGCCGTTGCCGGCGAGGGCCACGAAGGCGCCCGGGACGAAGCCGCCGCGAGCGCTCGGCTGCCGTCACTGGCGTGGCGAACCATCTCCCACGGGTTGAAGACTGGGCCGGTGCTCATTCAGGTGCCGCGACGCGGTTACGTCTTGGGCCTGCGTTGCGGTCGGTGTAGGCACCGCATCGAGTGCGGTGCCTGTCACGGACCGACCGCTAGCGCGGATGAGACGGCTGAGCCGACGTGCCAATGGTGCGGCAAGGATGCGCCCACGACTGCCTGCCCACAGTGCGGCTCGGTCGATCGGCGAGGTTCGGTGCGCGGAGAGCAGCGCACGGCCTACGAAATAGGTCGTGCCTTTCCCGGAGTCAAGGTTCACACGTCCAAGGCCGGGCAACTTGTGAATGTTGTGAAAGCAGAGCCATCCATCGTCGTGGCCACCCCTGGCGCCGAGCCGGTTGCTGCTGAGGGCTATGCCGCTACCGTGCTTCTCGACGGGTGGGCGCTGCTGGATCGTGCCGGTCTGGATAGCTCGATTGAGGCGCTGCGCCGTTGGTCTGCCGCGGCAGCATTGACGCGCTCGGGCACTGCTGACGGCCAAGTGGTGTTGGCCGGCGTGCCTGCACACGGAGGCGTGCGCTCGGTAGAAGCGCTGTTGCGCTGGGACCCCCTGTGGTTAGTCGAAGCGGAGTTGGTCGAGCGATCGGAGTTGGATTTACCCCCCGTCGCGCGGACGGCAATGATCACTGGCATGAAGGCAGTTGTTGAGTCGGCCTTGGTGCATCTTCGCGCTTACGGCGGTGCGCGCTTCAATCGACTCGAGGTTCTAGGCCCCACACGCCACGGGGAGAGGACAGCGTCTCTGATCCTTCGCCCGGCTCACCAGACGTCCCGAGAAGCCGCCGAATCTTCGGGCCAAGCCGAAGACGACCTCCTTGCGGTGACTAAGGCGTTGCGGGCACACCGGAGTGCGACGAAGGCCGATGATCGCTTGTCGATCGTGGTGGATTCCGACGACCTCGGCGCGTAACGCCCCTGGGGCGTAACGGCTCGGAAACCTGATTCTTGTGTTCTGGTCAGGTGACGTTCTCGGTAACGTTTCGGTCAAGCCGCGTGGCATCGGTAGCGGACTCGGTCGAATCTGCCTACGTTGTTGGTATTACGTGAGACGTGCGCTCCAGGGCTCTCGGCGGCGATCAGCGGGATCGCGGCTTTCTGGACGCTAAGCCTTTCACCCAGGAGGAACAATGAGAATTAGGCGAACGACAATGGCCATCGCGGCCGCTGGGGCCCTAACCCTGACGGCGTGCACATCCGGCTCCGATGCCGAGACAGGCGTTAACGAAGACGATGTTTCGGCGGCGTCGGGCGACAGCCCCGAGACAGTGGTCGCGAAGCCCGACCTAGGTGATGTCACCACCCAAGACGGTCAGATCACTTACTCTTTGGGTGAGCAAGAGTGGGACAGTTTTAACGACCTCACTTCAGCCACCTACACCACCTACAACTCAGTCATCAATGAGCGGACCCGTGGCAACTTTGTCTACTTTGGTACTGACGGTGAAATTTTGCCGGACGAGAACTGGGGGACGTACGAGAAGACCAGCGACGATCCGTTGACGGTGGAGTACACCATCTCCGACGACGCGGCCTGGTCCGACGGAGTGCCAGTCACGGCCAACGACTACCTCCTGCAGTGGGCGGCAAGCAACCCCATCACTCTCTTCGGTGAGGAAGAAGGCGCTGGGCCATTCGACCCGGTCAGTGCCTCCTTCGGTGAGCAGGTGTCCGCAGGCCTGGACACAGAGGTGGACAGTAAAACCTTCACGCTTGTGTTCGATAACCAGTTCCCCGACTGGGAGATCTTGCTCGAAGGGCCGATGCCTGCACACGTAGTTGCGGAGCAGGCCGGGATGGAGCCTGCTGCGTTAGCTCAGCAGATTATCGACAAAGATCCCGAAGGGATGGAAAAGGCCGCCGAGTTCTACAACTCCGGTTGGACGGCGACCGGCGGCGAACTCCCCGACCCTGCAACCACGCCCTCTTCCGGCCCCTACACCTTTGAGGGAGCGACGTGGGACAGCCCCGAGTCGTTGACGCTAGTACCCAATGAGAACTATTGGGGCACCGCACCGGGAGTAGCAAACCTAACCTTCCGCTTCACAGCCCCTGAGGCCATGGTGCAAGCTCTGCAAAACGGTGACATCAACATTGTCGAACCTCAGCCCGACGTGGACACTGTGCAAGCGATCGAAGGACTGGGTGATGGCTTCACCCTGTTGACCGGTCCCACCTTGACGTGGGAGCACTTGGACTACAACTTCGCCGACGGTCGCCCGTTCTCCGAAGCCGAAGGCGGTCTGGCCGCGCGCGAGGCGTTCGCAATGTGTCTACCGCGACAGCAGATCGTCGACAACCTCGTCACACCGGTGGATCCCGAAGCCGAGAAGATGGATCTGCGTGAGGTCTTCCCCTTCCAGGAAGACTATGACGAGGTCAAGGAGGCGGCTTATGACACCAAGTACGACACCGTGGACATTGAGGCTGCCAAAGCCAAACTGGAGGAATCTGGTCTGAGCACGCCAGTCGACGTCGAGATCAACTATTCCTCGCCGAACCAACGGCGGAGCAACGTCGTGGCCGAGGTCAAGTCGAGTTGCGATCAAGCAGGCTTCAACATTGTAGACGGCGGATCGGCAACGTTCTTCGATGCCGGCGGAGAGCTTGACACCGGTGACTTCGACGTCGCGCTGTTCGCCTGGTCGGGTTCGGGGCAGATCGTCTCCGGTCAATCGATCTACGAAACCGGCGGAGGACAGAACTTCGGGATGTACGCGAGCGACGCGATGGACACCGCCTGGGACGAGATCACCGACTCGATCGACCCAGAGGTGTGGCTGGAGAAGCGCAAGGAGATCGAAAAGATCGCGTGGGACGATCTGGTCACGGTCCCGCTCTTCGCGCATCCCGGCCTCGTGGGTTACGACTCATCGATCCAGAACGTGTTCTTCAACTCCACACAGACGCAGGCCGCCTGGAACGCCGAGCAGTGGATGCGCACCGAATAACCTGAGAGCACACGTCGCCTGATGGAGGGCGGAAGCCGCCAACACTTCCGCCCTTCATCAACGACACATTCTCGGCCGGACACCGCCAACGAGCGGCCAGGCCTCAACGGTGCCGTCGCCGAGCCCCGTTCCCGGCAGTGCCAGATAGGAAGGCAGCATCGTGATTCGGTTCATCGCTCGGCGGCTTGGCGTGTCAGTGCTCATTCTCTTCCTCGCTTCCATCTTGATGTACGTGATGACCATCAAGTCCGGGGACCCTCTGAAGGATCTCTACGGTCAAACGGGGAGCAATCGACAGGTGCTCATCGACGCTCGTATCGATCGAATGAACCTGGACGAGCCGTGGTACACACGTTACGGACTATGGCTCGGTGGAGCGAGCAAGTGCTTCGTATTGTCCTGCGACTTGGGTGAGAACCGCAGCGGTGTCAGCGTCAACAGTCTGGTCACGGCCGCCGCAAGCAGCAGCCTACGGCTCGTCACTTTCGCCACCGTCGTCGCCATCGTGGTCGGCGTTGCGTTGGGGGTCTTGTCGGCTATTCGGCAATACTCAGGCTTTGACTACGCCGTCACCTTTGCGGCCTTCCTCTTCTTCTCGCTGCCGGTCTTCTGGGCTGCAGTCCTGCTCAAGCAGTACGGCGCTATTCGATTCAACAACTGGATAGCCGACCCCAACATTCCGCTACCGATCATGCTGATCATCGGATTGGGATTCGGGTTGCTGGCCTCCCTCGTGGCCGGAGGTGACCTTCAACGACGGCTCATCTCCTTTGCCGCTTCGGCGGTAGGACTGACCGCAGTCCTCTTCTATTTCGACGCCGTCACGTGGTGGACTCAACCGGCTCTCGGGCTGGCCCTCATTGTGGTGCTGTCGCTGATTGCCTTCGGGTTCCTGCTCATGCTCACTGTGGGGCTCCGCAATCGTCAGGTCATGTATTCGGGCTTGGCGACCATCGGCGTCGGCATCGTGTCGTACTTCATCACACGTCCGATGATGGAGGACCCTTCGTGGACATTACTGCTCATCCTCGCTGCCATCTCGGTGGCGGTGGGTGTCGTCGTGGGAGTCGTGCTCGGCGGCTACGAACGCCAGACGGCCATCACGATCTCGGTCGGCACCGCGTTGGCCTTCGGGTTCTTTGTCTTCTTAGACCGACTCCTCATTAACTGGGGCTCCTACCTCGACATCGAGGGGCGCCCTATCTCGACGATCGGGTCTAGTTCGCCATTGTTTAGCGGTAATTTCTACGAATCGATTTGGGACTGGGTCACCCAGTTGATCCTGCCCAGCACGGTGCTGATCCTTATCTCCCTAGCTAGTTACTCCCGCTACACGCGGTCGTCGATGTTGGAGACGACCCAGCAGGACTACATGCGCACCGCGAAGTCCAAAGGCCTTTCGGATCGGGTGATCAACACCAAGCACGCTTTGCGAAACGCGCTCATCCCCATCACCACCATCGTGGCGTTTGATTTTGCCTCGTTGATCGGCGGTGCGGTGGTGACCGAGACCGTCTTTGGGTGGAGCGGTATGGGGGCTCTGTTTAAAACAGCACTGGACAACACTGACCCGAACCCCATGATGGGCTTCTTCTTGATAACTGCGACAGCGGCGGTATTGATGAATATGTTGGCGGATATTGCCTACGCCTCTCTAGACCCGCGGATCAGAAGGTAGGAGCCGATCGTGACCAATAGTAAGAGACCCAGACAGGACCGGTCCGGACTACCAGGATCCGGCGACGAGGGCATCTCACCCGTCATCGGGTCAGCCGACCCTGGGTCGCTGCAGCATCGGGGCAAAGACGGATTCTCGGTCGAGAAAGAAATCGATTTCGGCGAGAAGTCGTACTCACAAGGACAGTTGGTGCGTCGCCGCTTTTTCCGGCACAAGGGGGCGATGGTGTCGCTCTTCGTCTTGGCCGCGGTGACGGTGGTCGCTTATACCTCAATCGGAGTCGGACCTCTACCGGGCTGGTGGGGCAAGTCCTATCTGGAGACTGCGCCGGTTGCCAACGGCGGTTCGCCCACCCTCTCGCTGTGGCCACCGTCGCTCGGGGAGCACCCGTTCGGCCAAGAAACCACTGGTAAGGATTACTTCGCCCTCACCATGCGGGGCACCCAGCAGTCCCTGTTGGTGGCCTTCATTGTGGGCATCGGCAGCACCGCCATTGGCGTGGTCGTAGGTGCGGTGGCCGGCTTCTACCGCGGGTGGGTCGAGGCCGTATTGATGCGTATGACCGACCTCTTCATCGTGATCCCGCTGCTGATCCTGGCCGCGGTGGTGTCGAAGTCCTTGGACGCCGGCATCTGGGGTATGTCATTGACGCTGAGCATTTTGGTCTGGACCGGTTTGGCCCGGCTCGTGCGTGGCGAAGTGCTCTCTCTTCGCGAACGCGAGTTCGTGACCGCAGCCGAGGCCATTGGCACCGGCTCGGTCCGCATCATCGTTAAACATATTCTGCCCAATGCGATTGGCACCATCATCGTCAGTGCGACGCTCACCATCGCCGTAGCGATTTTGCTGGAGACTGCCTTGAGCTTCTTGGGCTACGGAATCAGCCCCCCGGATAGCTCTTTGGGGCAACTCATCAGCACGTACCAGACCGCGTTTCTCACCCGACCGTGGCTGTTCTGGTGGCCTGGTCTGACGATCCTTGCCATCGCATTTTCCGTGAACTTCCTCGGGGATGGCCTGCGTGATGCCTTCGATCCCCGTCAGAACAGGAGCGCCGACTGATGTCCACCGCTATGAGTGAACACACGGCCGGGACGGGCGATCAGGGTGCTGAGCACCCTGACGGTGCGGTGTTGAGTTTCGACGGGGTCGACGTTCGGTTCAAAACTGAATTCGGCTCGGTGCACGCGGTCAAGGGTGTGACCCTGGACGTGAAGCCGGGCGAGGTCGTTGCGGTTGTCGGCGAGTCGGGGTCAGGAAAATCGGTGACCTCGATGACGGCGATGCGCCTTCTTCCCAACAACGCAAAAATCGACGGTCACGTTGAGGTCAGCGGCATCGGGGTCGGTGACATCAGCGAGCGCAAAATGCGCAAGATGCGCGGCAACAACATCGCCATGATCTTTCAGGAGCCGATGACGGCATTGAACCCGGTGCTGACCATTGGCTCCCAGGTCACCGAGGCGATGGAGTTGCACGGCATCGCCGTCGGCCGCGATGCCGAGAAACGCGCTATCGAGCTCTTGGAGATGGTCGGCATTCCCGAGCCCGAAAAGCGGGTCAAGCAATACCCGCACGAGTTGTCCGGTGGACAGCGACAGCGAGTGGTGATCGCGATGGCGATTAGTTGCGACCCTAAGGTCATCATTGCCGACGAGCCGACAACGGCGCTGGATGTCACCGTGCAAGCAGACATCTTGGACCTCTTGCGATCCCTGAAGGACAAGCTCGACACGGGAATCCTGCTGATCACCCACAACATGGGCGTCGTCGCCGACATGGCCGACCGGGTCGCGGTGATGTTCAAGGGAGAGATCGTGGAGCAGGGCACCTGTGAAGCGGTCTTAACCGACCCGCAGCACGAGTACACGAAGATGCTGCTGGCCTCGGTGCCCCGCCTCGGAGCCGGTCGCGGACAAATGGGCATCAATGTGCGGGACACGTTGGATGCCGACGCTGAAGTGGTCATTGATCTCCGAAACTTGGTGATCGAGTATCAGCGCCTAGGTAAACCGCCTTTCCGCGCGGTCGATGATGTCACTTTTGACGTCCGTCAAGGTGAAATTGTCGGGCTGGTCGGCGAATCTGGATCCGGGAAGTCGACGATCGGTCGTTGTGCGCTGGGGTTGATCCCCGCTGCTTCGGGCACGTTCACCTTATTGGGGCAAGATCTTCCGTCGCTGAAAAAGCGGGAGCTCAAGGCATTGCGCAAGCGGATCGGTGTCATCTTCCAAGATCCTGCCGCATCGCTAGATCCCCGGATGCCGATCGGTGAGTGCATCGCTGAGCCGCTGGTGGTCCACAAGGTGGGCGATCGAGCGTCTCAGCAGAAGAAGGTCTACGAGTTGCTCGACGCCGTCGAGTTGCCTCGAGAGCTGTACAACCGTTATCCGCACGAAGTGTCCGGAGGTCAACGCCAGCGCATCAGTGTCGCGCGCGCGCTGACCTTGGACCCGGAGTTGCTGGTGGCGGACGAACCGACCTCGGCTCTGGATGTGTCCGTCCAGGCCAAGGTGCTGCGCATTTTCGCTGATCTTCAAGCCGAATATAAGTTCGCGTGTCTCTTTGTCAGTCACGACCTTTCGGTTATCGACCTGCTCGCTCACAAAGTGGTCGTCTTGCAAAACGGCAAGGTGGTCGAAGCCGGTCCCAGAGACCAAGTCCTGCACCACCCCCAGGAGGACTACACACGTCGGCTGATCTCGGCTGCGCCGGTGCCGAACCCGCGCGAACAGCGCGAACGCCGTGATGCTCGCCATGATTTGCTTCGCTCGCTGGGCGACGAAGTTGCTGAGCTCAAGATCGACGACACCCAGTTATCAGCGGCCAAGGGCGGTCAACACTGAGGGACCTGCGCGGATGAGAGGGTAGGGCGCATGCGTCTGCTCTTTGCCGGGACCCCTGAGGTGGCATTGCCCTCGTTGAAGGCGCTGATCGACTCTTCGCACGATGTTGTTGCCGTGTTGACTCGCCCCGACGCGCCATCGGGGCGCAAGCGGGCCCTCACGCCAAGCCCGGTCAAGATCGCAGCCGAGGTCGCCGGCATCGAGGTGCTTACCCCGGCGAAGACCAGCGATCCGATGTTGGCGCAGCGATTGATCGAGCTGGGCGTTGAGGCGGCCCCCGTGGTGGCCTATGGCGGTCTGATTCCGCCCGCCCTCTTGGCCCTGCCTAACCGTGGGTGGGTCAATCTGCACTTTTCTTTGCTGCCGAGTTGGCGGGGGGCGGCACCGGTGCAGCACGCCATCATGGCGGGCGACGAACTCACCGGTGCGACGACCTTCATGTTGGAGCACGGCTTAGACACCGGGCCGACGCTGGGGCTGCTGACGGAGCGGGTGCGACCCGACGACACTGCCGGGGCCGTCCTCGACCGGCTGTCGCACGCCGGTGCCAAACTGCTGCTCGACAGTCTTGACGCCTTGGAAGCAGGAACCGCAGCGCTGCAACCACAAGCGGGTATGGGGGTCAGTCACGCCCCCAAACTCAGCGCTGAGGATGCGCGGATCAACTGGGCACGCCCGGCGTATGCCGTGGACCGCCAGGTCCGCGGGTGCACGCCCTCGCCGGGGGCGCACACGACACTGCGGGGTCAACGACTCAAGATCTACCCCGTGGTGCCGATCATCGAGTGCGGCGACGGCTCGCAAGAGCCCCAACTGGCGCCGGGGGAGTTACGGGTCGCCCGCACCGAGGTGTTGGTGGGCACCGCCCAAGGGTGCGTGCGCCTCTCGCAGGTCCAGCCGCCCGGCAAGCAACCCATACCTGCCGCCGATTGGGCGCGCGGAGCACAGTTACAGCCCGGCGATGCACTAGGAGCAGACAACTAATGGCACCAGAGCGCCGTCGCTCCGTCACCCGGCCGGCTGATCGGGCCACCGCCAGCGACCCGGCCCGACTGACGGCATACCTCACGATGCGAGCCGTGGATCTTGGTGCCTACGCCAACCTCGAGCTGCCGATCCAGGTGCGCGAGGCCCGACTGTCCACCAGGGACGCTGCCTTCGCCACCGAGCTCTGCTACGGAACGCTGCGGATGCAGGGCCTGTACGACGCGATCATTGCGGTTGCCGCTTCCCGCGAGGTATCGACCATCGACCCACCTGTGCTGGCCGTGCTGCGCCTCGGCACCCATCAAATCGTCAACATGCGGGTCCCGGCGCACGCGGCGGTCAACGCCAACGTCGCGCTGGCCAGGGGAGTCATCTCCCACGGAGCCGGTGGCTTCGTCAACGCCGTGCTGCGCCGCGTCACCGAGCGCGAGCCCGCCGAGTGGATCACCGCCGTCACTGCCGAGGCCTTCGACGCGATCAGTGCGTTAGCCATCGAACATTCTCACCCCCTGTGGGTGGTACGCGCCCTGCGAGCGGCCCTGTTGATTCACGCCGTCAGCACACCACAGTCCATCAACGCCGACCTCGCAGCCTTGCTGCGGGCGCACAACACCCCGGGCCTGTTGACGCTGGTTGCGCGCCCGGGTTTGGTGAGCGAGGACGACCTGCCCGACGCGACGCAGTCTGCGGCAGCTCCCACGGCCTGGGCGTTGCGCCACGGCGACCCCGGGGACCTCACCGCGATTCGGGACGGGTCAGCTGCCGTCCAAGATGCTGGCTCTCAGCTCGTGGCCTTGGCTTTGCTCGGTGCGCAGGTAGAAAACGACGCCGGCCAGTGGCTCGACCTCTGCGCGGGCCCCGGCGGCAAAGCCGGCCTCCTGGCGGCCGGCGCTCTGCAGCGCGGCGCGCACCTGCAGGCCAACGAAGTCAGCGAACACCGGGCCGAGCTCGTGCGGCATACGCTGCGCGCGGCCGTTGCTGCTGGAGCAGACGTCGAGGTCACGGTCAGTGACGGCACCGAGATCGGCGAACAGATGCCCGACCACTTTGATCGGGTGTTGGTGGATGCGCCGTGCACCGGGTTGGGCGCGCTGCGCCGTCGGCCCGAAGCGAGGTGGCGTCGTCAACCCAGCGACCTCACCGGGCTGGCCCCTTTGCAACGGGGGCTGCTGACCTCGGCGTTGCGGGCCACTCGCCCTGGCGGAGTCGTGGTCTACGCCACCTGTTCACCGCACGTCGCCGAGACCACGGTTGTCATCGAAGACGTTGCGAAGGCCTTCGGGGATGTGGCTGTCGAGGATGTCCGACCGTTCGTTCTCGCACGTGATGGCAGCGCGTATGGCGACCTAGGCCCGGGTCCGGGGGCCCAGTTGTGGCCGCACCTACATGACACCGACGGCATGTTCATGGCGCTGTTGCGCCGCACCTGAGCGTTCCCTTATCTGCCGCGCCGACTACGCTAGAAGGCGTGGTTATGCAGATTAGTCCCAGCATCTTGTCCGCCGACTTCGCGAACCTGCAGCACGAATTGGAGCGGATCGACGCTGCCGACTGGGCTCACGTTGACGTTATGGATGCTCACTTCGTGCCCAACCTCACTCTCGGTCTGCCGGTGGTCGAGGCCTTGGCCAAGGTCAGCCCGATCCCGTTGGACGCCCACCTGATGATCGAGGACCCCGACCGGTGGGCCCCGCAGTATGCCGAGGCCGGGGCCTCCTCGGTTACCTTCCACATCGAGGCTGCGAAGGATCCGGTGGCGACCGCGCGGGCCATTCGGGCCTGTGGTGCCAGGGCCGCTTTCGCCCTCAAACCGGGCACTCCGTTTGCGGCCTACGCCGACCTGTTGCCCGAGGTCGACATGGTCCTGGTCATGACGGTGGAGCCTGGCTTCGGTGGGCAGTCCTTCATGGCCGACCAAATGCCCAAGGTGGCGGAGGTCGCTGATGCGGCCAAGCGAGTCGGTGCCGACGTGTGGATCCAGGTCGATGGTGGAGTATCGGCCGACACCATCGAGCAGTGCGCCGCCGCGGGTGCCGACGTATTCGTAGCGGGATCGGCCGTCTACGGCGCCGATAGCCCCGCTTTGGCGATCAAGAAGTTACGCGGCCTCGCTCAACAGCTTGCTCCCCAACACCCTGACCAGCACTGAATTCAATGGCACCCAAACAATCCGCCCCCACCGGCGGCACGGCATACGCACCTTTCAAGCCGCGTCGCGGTGCCTGGATGGCGCGCGCCTGCGCCCTCGCGTGCGTGTTGGCTTTCACCTTCCTCGCGCTGACGACACCCGGCACCGGCGAGGTCGGCTGGAGTGTGCCGGACCGCGTCATGACAATCCTCTTTGGCTTGGCTTTGGGATCGCTGCTGCTGCGATTTGCCTCCCTGCGTGCCGTGCCCACCCAGACGGGCTTGCGGATCGTCAACTTAGTCCGCCGCACTGACCTTGAGTGGGCCAGCATCGTCAACGTGGGTTTCTCCGGAGGCTCGCCATGGGTGGTCCTCGAGCTGAGCGACACCGAGGAGGTAGCGGTCATGGCTATTCAGCGCTCTGACGGTGCCTTTGCTACCCAAGAGGCCTCACGGCTCGCAGCCCTCGTGGCGCACCACTCCGCCGCGCCGCCCCACAGTTAGGCGCGCACGGCCTCACCTAGGCGACCGCAGGCCCGCTGTGACTATTCATCCCGGCTTCTGCGCGGGCCCGGGTCCAGATCGGTGCGGGTCGCTGGCACGCGGTCGGTGGCCTCCGCAGCGGACAAACCGGTGAGTCGAAGCAGGTCAACCACGGTGGAGCGGACTTGGGCGCGCATCACTTCCGCCGACACCCCGGCCTTGCGCACGGCCCAGGTGGAGCGTCGGGCCAGATTGACCAACTCCTCCCGTGCCTGCACCGCGTCTCTACCTTCGGACAACTCGTCAGAGATATACGCCGCAGCGAGGGCCAGCTCGTCAACGAGGTCGATGTAGGAGTCCGGCATGTGCTCACCTTCGATGACGCACACCTCGGCGCGCCGTATGAGCACCCGGACGTTGCGGATCGCCAGGTCGAGGGGGAAGAGTAGGTCGTCAATGATCTGCACGCTGGTGCGTTGCCTGCGACGCAGTGGTGCCACGCGAGCCAACGCCAACCCCTCGGCGGCGGCTTCCTCGAGATCGACCATTTCGGGTTGCAGATCTCGGGCCGCGTCCAACGCGGCCGCCAACGTGTCGGCGTCGCGCTCGCGCAGCCCGATGGCGCACTGCCCTAGCGCCATCGCGAAATGCTGTACTACGGCTGCAGCCTTCTCCCTCGGTCTGCGCAGCGGGGAGCCAGACGGGGCCGCGACCGTGATGATGATCGCCACCAGCCCGCCGACCACCGCGTCGATCCAACGTCCGAAGGCTTGCCCATCACCGGTGATCAACGTCGCCACGATCACGCCCTGCGTTCCTGCTTGCAACATCAACAGTTGGCCGGCTCCCGCCAGCACCGCCAGCGACATAGCGACGATGCACACTGCGGCGATCTGCCAGATCCCCACCCCGAAGAACTGCACGAATACGTCGCCTACCAGCACCCCGATCGCCACACCCACGGTCAACTCGATGGCGCGGCGGACTCGGTTGCCGTAGGTCAGTCCCAGGCAGATCATGGCGGTCACGGGCGCAAAGAAGGGGATGGGGTGGCCTAGCAGGTCGTGGGCCACAAACCACGCCGCCGCAGCACCGAAGGCCGCCTGCAGGATGATCGGCAGTCGAAAGCGCAGCCGTTCACCGCGCCGCAGCCACGCCGTTCGGGATACTCGCATCCCGAACGTCTGCGCCAGCGCGGAGGCCGATGTGCGGGGGTTGTGCCTCACCCGGTCTCCTCGAAGGGTGCAGACGTGTCGTGGACGAGGTCGTACCCGCACGGTGCGACCGGATAGGTGTCCGGTCCGAAGAGGACGTCTTCTTGCGCGGCCCAGCGCGCCGCGTGGGGAGCGTAGTCACCCTGACCCCTTCGTGCGCAGGCGCGATCAAGTCGCTGGCGTGCGGGAGCGTGGACCCACACGGTGACGGAGAAGTCGCCCCTGCAGGCGTGTGCCGTGGAACCGACTCCTTCGATGACCACCACGTCAACATCGGGCACGTCAACGAGGTCTCCGGGCTGCTCAGCATCCCAATCCCAGCGACGGTAGGCCGCCGGGCTCCCCGAAACCAGCGGTTTCAGAATGTCGCGGGGCAGGATGTGGACCGATTGCTCCAACCCGTCCCAGCCCGGATAGATCTCGTCCATCGAGATGAGGCAGACCAAGGCACCGCCTGCCTTGAGCTTTTCGGCCACTGCGGCGGCGAGCTGAGTTTTCCCGCTCCCGCTGCGGCCATCAATGGCCACTAAAGTGGGCTTAGCACCACGGGCGGCCAACACCCGCGCGACGATGTGGTCGGCTGGGGTGGCGTCATCAGCGATGGGGGTGCCTCACGCTGACGGGAAGGTGGCGGTGAATGCGTCCATATCACGGGTATCACCGAGCACCTGCACGCCGCAGTGGCCTCGACGGCCGAAGGCGTGCAACAGCAACTCGACGGGCTCTCCGCTCACGATGACGCTGCCGTAACCGCGGGGTGGCCGGCGCAGGGCCGCGCGGCCGGTGCCGGGGGCGACGGCGACGATCCCTACCGGTGACGCCCGGTAGAACAACCGTCCGCCTCGACGCAGCAACGACCAGGCGGCGTCTATGGTCTCCGGAGAGTAGGTGGTGCCGTCCCGTACCGCGTTGTCGGCGCGCACAATGTCCTCGCGGTGGATGAGGAACTCGGCGACGTTCACGGCACCGTCGACGGCTGACATCGAGGCCGGGGACCACCGCGGTGGCCCCGATCGCACGCGTTCGATCAGATCGGCAAAGGGGAGGGCTTCGAGTTGCGATAGGACGCGCTCACCGTGCGTCGCCAACGGTGGCACGACCATCGCCAGAGCCGCGTCGGGGCGTGAGTCTCGCACCACGAGATGCACGAGCAGGTCGCGGACGTTCCACCCCTTGCACAAGGTCGGGGCGTCAGGGCCGGCGCTGCGCGCGGCGTCACACAGGGATTGGCGGTGCCGTTGAGCCAAAGTCATGGTGACATCCAAACACCTCATCGCGCAGAACTCCTGGGCGCACACCGTCACGGCCCTTCGCAGGCTTGTCCGAGCCCCGTGCGACCATGAGAGTACTTTGCGTTGGTATGCCGTCTGCGGCGTCGCGCTCCACACCGCCGGGAAGGCCACGCACCACGATGAGTACGGGCTCGACCGCCGCTCCGCAGCGCGCCAGTGGTGCGGTGCTACGCCAAGGCTTCGCCATCATCTGGACCGGTGCCAAGCAACAGCCCTGGTGGCTCTCCGGTGCTGTCGTCGGAGCGGTGTTGTGGGCCGGGGCGACGGTGGCCACGGCCTGGGCCATCGGCCACCTCACCGACACCGTGATTGCACCGGCCATCGACGCGCGGGAGGTCCGCGCCGGCGGTCTGTGGACCATCTTTTGGGTTCTAAGCGCCATCTTGTTTGTCAACGTGCTTGGCGTGATCCTGCGTCGCGTGCTGGCCGGGGTGGCTGGGTTCAATCTGCAGGCGTTATATCGCCAACGGGTCACCCGCCAGTACCTCCGTCTGCCGTTGACCTGGCATCACCGCCACCCTTCCGGTCAATTGTTGTCCAACGCACACTCCGACATCGAGGCAACCTGGCAGGTGTTCAACCCGCTGCCGATGGCGTTGGGAGTCGTGGTGATGTTGTTCATCGCTGGCGGCCAGATGCTCTCAGTCGACCCGTTCTTGGCCTTGGTCGGGCTCTTAGTTTTCCCGGCGCTCTTCGCTGCCAACCTGGTCTATCAACGGGCCATGTCCCCGAAGATCACCCGCGCCCAACAATTGCGCGCGCAGGTCAGTGAAGTAGCGCACGAGTCGTTTGAGGCGGGCCTCGTCGTCAAGGCCATGGGCCGCGAGGAGCACGAAAGCGACCGGTTCTCCTCCGTCACCAATGTGCTGCGCGATTCACTGATCGACGTGGGCCGCACCCGTGGCGTGTTCGAGCCCGCCATCGAGGCCATCCCGACGCTGGGCACCTTGGCCGTGTTGGGGGTAGGCACCGCTCGAGTCGCATCCGGAGACCTGGACGCCGCCGATGTGGTGCAAATTGCCTATTTGTTTTCCATCCTGGCTTTCCCGGTGCGCGCGCTGGGGTGGGTGTTGGCCGAGATCCCGCGCTCGGTGGTCGGCTACCGCCGCGTCGACTCAGTGCTCACTGCCGGTGGGTCCATGGAGTATGGCGAAGCGCAGATATCGCCCGGAGGCGCCGTCCGAGCGGAGACCCGCGACATCGACTTTGCCTACCGGGTCGATGTGAGCGCCACGAGTGAGCAATGGGGGCAGGGCTCAGCGCTTCAGCCGGGGCAGCCAAGCATCGAGCTGGTGCCAGTCATCCACGGCGTGAGTCTCGACATACCTGCGGGGTCCACGACCGCCCTCGTCGGGCCCACTGGCTCCGGAAAATCCACCTTGACTCAGCTCAGTGTGCGACTTGTTGATCCTGACCGTGGGGTGGTCACCCTGGACGATGTGGACCTACGCGGCTTGCACAGCGGTGGAGTCACTGACGTCGCCGCCTTGGTGAGCCAGCAAACGTTCATGTTTGACGACACAGTCGCTGCCAACGTGGCGCTGGGCGGCGACTACACGCGAGCCCAGATCGCCGAGGCCATTGAGGTTGCCCAGGCTTCGGGCTTTGTCGCCGAGCTCGCCGACGGACTCGACACCGTGGTGGGCGAGCGCGGCGGGATGCTCTCGGGTGGTCAGCGCCAGCGCATCGCCCTCGCTCGGGCCATCGTGCGATCGCCCCGCTTCTTGCTGCTCGACGATGCCACCAGCGCCGTCGACCCTTCGGTGGAGCAAGACATCCTGGCTGGGGTGCGCTCTGCGGCCCGTGGCATGACGGTGTTGTTGGTGGCTTACCGGATGGCCACCATCTTGTTGGCCGACCGCATTGTGTATGTCGAGGCAGGGCGGATCGTGGATGAGGGCAGCCACGACGAGTTGGTCTTTCGCTGCCCTGGATACGCTAACGTGGTCCAGGCCTACGCCCGCGAGTCCGCCGAACGTGCGGCCGTGCGCGCCCAGGAGGTCACGCCATGAGCGGCGCGCAGGGAAGTCGCATCGGCGCGAGCTCTGAACTGTCCACGATGGCCACGCTGCGACGAGGGTTGGAGCTGTCCCCGGAGTTGAAACAAGGGCTGCTCATCACCGTCGTCTTGGCCCTGGTCGCGACGCTGGGGCGGGTGCTCATCCCGTTTGTGGTGCAACAGACCACCGACAAGGGCATCATGGCCGACTCGGTGCCGGACGTGGGATTTGTGATGGGGGCTATCGCTCTTGCGGCGGGCGCCATCGCGGTCACCAGCGTGGCGCAATACCTCGTCAACGTGCGGCTATTCACATCCGCGGAGAGGGGTCTAGCCACCCTGCGGATCAAGGCATTCCGACACATCCATGACCTGTCGGTGCTGACCCAAAGCACCGAACGCCGCGGCGCCTTGGTCTCTCGGGTGACCAGCGATGTCGACACCATTTCGATGTTCGTCCAGTTCGGCGGGCTGATGCTGCTGATCTCGACCGCCCAGATCGCGCTCGCCAGTGTGCTGATGCTCATCTACAGCCCGATCTTGGCCGGGGTTGTCTACCTCTGCTTTCTGCCCCTAGTGCTGCTGATTCGCCGCTTCCAGCCAGCCTTGGGAAAGGCCTATGGCGTCGTGCGGGTCCGCGTAGGCGACATGCTCGGGGCCATCTCCGAGTCGGTGGTGGGGGCCGTGGCGATCAGGTCCTACGGCGTGCAGGGGCGCACCCAAACACGCATCGATGCGGCCATCGACGCGCACCGCCGCAGCGCGATCTATGCGCAGGCCCGCTCGGTGCTGGCGTTCGTGTCCGGGCAGGCCTTTGCCGGGCTGACGTTGGCGATCGTGCTGGTGGTCGGCACGATCCTCGCCTCGCGCGGCTCCCTGACCCTCGGCGAGTTGCTGGCGTTTCTGTTCCTGGTGAACCTCTTCACTCAACCGGTGCTGATGGCCACCGAGATCTTCAACGAGATGCAGAACGCTGTCGCCGGGTGGCGAAGGGTGATCGGGATCATCGACACGCCCGCCGATGTCGCTGATCCCGGCGCGGGTGGCATCACGCAAGCTCGTGGGCCGATCACCGTGGACTTCACCGACGTCGGCTACTCCTACCCCGGTGGAGAGCCCGTGCTGACTGGGGTCACGGTGCGGGTCGAGCCGCGCAACCGCGTCGCGATTGTCGGTCAGACGGGGTCGGGCAAGACCACGATGGCCAAGCTGCTGACGCGTCTGATGGACCCCACGCACGGGCAGATCAGCATCGACGGTGATCCCTTATCCGCGATTGCCTTCGCCTCGCTGCGCTCTCGGGTGGTGATGGTCCCCCAGGAGGGCTTCCTGTTCGATCAGAGCCTGCTGGAGAACATTCGGTATGGCCGACTGGAGGCCACCGACGCCGACGTGGCCTTGACGATGACCGAGTTGGGCCTCGACGCGTGGGTGAGCGGCTTGCCGCACGGCCTCCATACCGAGGTCGGTCAGCGTGGTGAGTCGTTGTCCGCGGGGGAGCGGCAGCTCGTCGCGATTGCCCGCGCCTACCTCGCAGACCCAGATCTGTTGGTGCTCGACGAGGCCACCAGCGCTGTCGATCCAGCGACCGAAGTCCGCATCCAAAGGGCGCTGGAGGGGCTGAGCGCCGGGCGCACCTCGGTCGCGATTGCCCACCGTCTGTCGACCGCTGCCGCCGCCGATATCGTCATCGTGGTGGACAAAGGCGCTGTCGTTCAGGTCGGATCGCACGACGAGCTAGTCACACAAGACGGGGTGTATGCCGCGATGTTCGCGTCCTGGTCCACCCAACACGCGACACTTACCGCAGCGGAGCCTTCCCGATGATCAAAATCGCGTCATGGGCCGTGCTCATCGGCGGATTCGTCGCCGCCTTCACCGGTGGACGGGTGTGGGTGCGCTTCACCGTCGAGGATCCGGTCCTGGGGCCGGGCGCGCGCACCGCCAGCGGGTATGCCGTCAGCTCGGCCCTGTCAGCGGCTTGCATCGTGGCGTTGGCTGCAGGGTTGGCGGCCTTGCTGACCCGCCGCACGCCACGCAGCATTGCGCTGCTCGTGTTGGCCCTAGACGCCGCGTGGGGTGCCTGGCTGTCCATCCGCGTGGTGTCAGACCCTAACCAGGCGCTGGTCACCTCGGGATCGCCGGACCTCGGGCTCACCACCACGGGTGAACTGAGTGCCCAAGGCGTTGAGACCACCCTCTACGCCTACGTCTTCCTGGTTGCCGCCGTGGCTGTCGCCGCAGGGGCAATCATGGTCGTGGTTGGCACGCGCCGCCGTTTTTCGCGGCCCAAGGCTAGTTTGGTCACGAGCGATACGGCGGCTGCACAACGCGGCACTGCAGCCGCCCGGCCGCTGCCGGCCGCCGAGCGTGAGCGACGAGCCAACGCCGCCGCCTGGGAGGAGCTCAGCCGTGGCGAAGATCCGACAGCAACCACCGAAGCGGGCCCCGCGCAGCCGCCGACGCTGGGGTTGGAGCTCCCGGAGTCCCGCACCGACGGCTGAGTGCTGGCACAATGGGCCGCCAGAGTTGATTCGAGCAAGGAGAACGACGTGGAAGACGAGTTCGGGCATGGCCACAGCGTTGCGGCATGGGTAGGGGTGGGCATTCTTATCGTCGGCAGTACCTTCATTGCGGTGGGCCAGTTCTTCACGATCATGTGGTGCACCTGGCTCGGCGTGGTCTTGTGCGTGGTGGGCCTCATCGCGTGGGTTGCCATGAACGTCGCCGGCTACGGGGAAGACATGCACGCCGTGAAGGACCACGAAAACGCGTAGCGCGTTCCTCGGGCTTTTCTAGGGGCTTTCCTCGGTGGCGGTGCCGCAGCGTTAGGCTGGGTCGGTGTCAACGGTGTTAGAGCAGATCATTGATGGGGTCAAGATTGACCTTGCGCAACGACAGCGCGACACCTCGCTGAGTGACCTTCGCGACATGGCCGCGCAGTTGCCACCGGCCATCGACGCCCTTGCGGTGCTCAGCGCTTCGCGGGGGGTTCACGTGATCGCCGAGGTCAAGCGGGCCAGCCCCTCTAAGGGAGCACTGGCGAGTATCGCGGACCCGGCTGCTCTTGCTTCGGCATACGCAGCCGGTGGTGCCAGCGTCATTAGCGTGCTGACGGAGCAGCGCCGCTTCGGGGGCAGCCTTGATGACTTAGCTGCGGTGCGAGCTGCCGTTGCTATTCCGCTGTTGCGTAAGGACTTCATCGTCGAGGACTACCAAATCTGGGAAGCGCGCGCTTGGGGCGCAGATCTGGTCCTGCTGATCGTGGCCGCGCTTGACGATGAGGCTCTGACTCACCTGCTCGCCACCGTGTCCGAGGCGGGCATGCACGCCCTCGTGGAAGTCCATGACGAGGCTGAGGTGGCCCGAGCGGTGGCTGTCGGTGCACGCATCATCGGCGTCAACGCTCGAGACCTTCGCACGTTGAAGGTGGACCGCACGACCTTCGCACGGTTAGCCGGCGGCATACCGGACGGGATAATCACGATCGCCGAGTCAGGGGTCCGCAGCGCGGACGACGTCAGCGACTACGTATCGCAAGGGGCCGACGCCGTGCTCGTCGGTGAAGCCCTGGTCATCGGCGATGACCCCGCACAGACCCTCGAGCATTTTTTGGCCGCCGGAGAGCGCGGCGCGACGAACAAGAGAGGACACCGATGAGCACCACCACCACGGACACGACCACCACTCCTACTGGCGCAGGCATGACTTCGCAGGCCCCGACGATTGACCTGCCGGGTCGATTCGGCGCGTTCGGTGGGCGGTATGTGCCAGAAGCGTTGGTCGCCGCCCTCGACGAGCTCGACGAAGCGCGTCTGGCTGCGATGGCCGATTCGGACTTCGCTGCCGAGCTCGACGCGTTGCAGCGCAACTACACCGGTCGACCCAACCCGCTCACCGAGGCGGCCCGCTTTGCTGAGCACGCCGGGGGAGCGCGCATCTTCCTCAAACGCGAGGATCTCAACCACACCGGGTCGCACAAGATCAACAACGTGCTCGGCCAAGCCTTGCTGACCAAGCGTATGGGCAAGACTCGGGTCATCGCCGAGACCGGTGCCGGGCAACACGGAGTGGCCGCCGCCACCGCTGCCGCGCTGATGGGCTTGGAGTGCACCGTCTACATGGGCAAGAAAGACACCGAGCGCCAGGCGTTGAACGTCGCCCGCATGCGCCTGCTGGGGGCCGAGGTCATTCCGGTCACCCACGGCAGCGCCACCTTGAAGGACGCCATCAACGAGGCCATGCGCGACTGGGTCACCAACGTCGAGCACACGCATTACATGTTGGGGACCGTGACCGGGCCGCACCCGTTTCCGACGATGGTGCGCGACTTTCACTCCATCATCGGCAACGAGACGTACGACCAAATCCTGGCGGCGACGGGACGACTACCCGACGCGATCTGTGCGTGTGTCGGGGGCGGGTCCAACGCCATCGGCATCTTCCACCGGTTTATGGACGAGCCTTCGGTGCGACTCATCGGTCTTGAGGCCGGTGGGGACGGGGTGGACACCGGCCGCCACGCGTCCCGATTCTCCACCGGCACCCCTGGGGTATTGCATGGTGCGGCGACCTACTTGATGCAAGACGAGGACGGCCAGACGCTGGACTCACATTCGGTGTCTGCCGGCATGGACTACCCCTCGGTGGGCCCCGAGCACGCGAGTTTGTTCACCGCCGGTCGCGCCGAGTATTACCCCGTGACCGACACAGAAGCGATGGATGCTTTCTCGCTGCTGTGTCGCACCGAGGGCATAATCCCGGCCATTGAGTCCGCTCACGCACTGGCGGGAGCGCTGCGCATCGGCAAGGAGACCGGCGCAGGCTCGGTCATCGTGGTCAATCTGTCCGGCCGAGGGGACAAAGACGTAGACACCGCAGCGCGATGGTTTGACGTGGTGGACGGCGAAGACTTGGTTCGTGCCGAAGAGATCAAAGCGGCAGAGCCTGTCGCAGAAGCCGAAGGAAGTGGCTGGTGAGCGCCGCTGTCGACGCCGTCTTTGCACAGTGCAAAACCGAGCAGCGGGCGGCTCTGGTGGCCTACCTCCCCGCTGGATATCCCGATCAGGGCGCCTCGGAGCAGGCGGTGGGCGATCTCGCCCGTGCCGGTGCCGACATCGTGGAGGTTGGCGTTCCCTACTCTGATCCGCTGATGGACGGGCCGGTGATTCAGGACGCTGCCGACCAAGCGCTTGCGGCGGGGTTTCGCTTTGCCCACTTGCTTCGATGCGTCGAAGCGGTTGCCGAGGCCGGGTCGGTGCCTGTGGTGATGAGTTACTGGAACCCCGTGTTGCGGTACGGACCCGACCGGTTTGCCCGGGATCTGGCCAGCGCAGGCGGCGCCGGTCTGATAACTCCGGACCTGATCCCCGACGAGGCCAGCGCATGGACCGAGGCCGCCGCTGAGCATGGGGTTGATCCCATCTTTTTGATCGCCCCGTCGTCGACGGACGAGCGGTTGAAGATGACGATGAACGCATGCCGAGGCTTTGTGTATGCCGCCTCGACCATGGGTGTGACCGGTGCCAGGGATGCCGTGGGTGGCGGGGCCGAAGCGCTGGTGACCCGCGCACGCGGGGTCAGTGACCTGCCAGTATGCGTGGGTCTAGGGGTATCCAACGCTGATCAGGCTGCTGAGGTGGCGGCCTTTGCCGACGGCGTGATTGTGGGCTCCGCGCTCGTCAGCGCCTTGGGCGCAGACCCCAGCCGCACGGCCTTGACGACCCTGACCGCCTCGTTGGCCGAGGGGGTCCGCAGGCGGTGAGCAGTGTGGCAACGTTAGGCAGAATCGCAACCGAGCCCTGTTCCACGGTGCCGCAGAGATCCTCGCGAGTGAAAGAAGTCGTGGGGTTGGTCGCGCGTGTCGTTCTCGGAGCCGTGCTGGGGGCAGCTGGCTACCTCAAGGTCATTGATCCTGTGGGCTCGACGCAGTCTGTAGTCGCCTACGACATCTTCCCGTACGAAGTAGCACGCTTCATTGGACTCACCGTTCCCGTTATCGAGATCGCGGTGGGGGTGCTGTTGATCGTGGGACTGTTCAGCCGGGCCGTGGGGGCTCGCCATCGATTGCGGCTGTTTCGGCACCGGTGGCCTCATCGATCCGAGCAACAACGCATACGTCCAAGAGATCATCCGCGACACGGCGCTAGCAGCCGCTGGCCTCTGGATCGTGCTCCGGCCGCGTACCCTGTTCTCATTGGACGGCGTGTGGAGCGAGTCCGTGCCCGATGAGAGGAACATCTGAGCGATGTCACGTCCCCCCGCCCCCAAAGCCGAGGCGACGCAGACGGCCAGCGGACCACCGATGGGCTTGATCGGTGTCGTTGCTGCCGTGTTGGTCATTCTCGTGGCGGTCCTGGTCTATCTCGGGACTCGTACTACGAGCCTCGACGCGGAGGGCGGGATCAACTCGCTGCCCGATGGGGGCGGTTTAGTGCTCAACCCCGAGGTCGGCGCCGACGTGCCGCAGGTCCATCTGTATGAGGACTTCCAGTGCCCGTTCTGTGGTCAACTCGAGGCGTCCTCTGGTGAAGCGATCACCGAAGCCGCGGCCGCAGGGGACATCAAATTAACCTACACGTTCATGTCCTTCTTGGACAGCAGCCTTCGTAACGACTCGTGCTCGCGGGCCGCAAACGCCGCCGTGTGTTCGGCGGATGCAGACCAAGTCAGTGGGTTTGTGACGAGCCTGTTCGACCGTCAGCCGGTCGAAGAAGGCACCGGCTACGAGGACCAAGCGTTCTTTGACGCCGCCCAGGAGGCTGGCATCGAAGGAGAGGCACTGGACACGTTTACCTCGTGCGTAGAAACGAATAAGTATGCCGACTACGCGACCGCAATGCAGGAGCGTGCTAACCAAGACGATGTGAGCGGAACGCCCACGCTCACCATCGATGGTGAGCCAATCATCGAAGATGAGTTGACCGGGCTGTTCCAGGACCCAGCGTCCTTCCAAGAACTGATCGCGAGCTAGGAATGACCTTCGCACTGACCGCAGCCTTACCGATGGCGCTACCGAGCCCAGAGCAATCCGTGTGGCATCTGGGGCCCTTCCCTGTCCGGGCCTACGCCTTGTGCATCCTGGCGGGAATCCTCGTCGCCATCTGGATCTCGTATCACCGCATGCGGGCCCGGGGTGGCACGGGTGAGGAGATATACGACGTCGCGGGGTGGGTCGTCGGTTTCGGCATCGTCGGCGGTCGCCTCTACCACGTCATCTCCTCACCCCGCCCGTACTTCGGCGAGAACGGGAACCCGATCGACGCCTTCAAAATCTGGGAGGGTGGCCTCGGCATCTGGGGTGCGGTCGCGCTTGGGGCATTAGGTGCCTACATCGCGTGTCGTCGCCACGACTACAGCTTTCTCGACATCGCAGACTCCATCGTGCCGGGGCTGTTAGTGGCCCAAGCCATGGGCCGATGGGGCAACTACTTCAACAACGAGCTATACGGCGGTCCCTCGACGGCTCCGTGGGCCCTGGAAATTCACCAGTGGAACGCCGCGACCGGCAGTGCCGTGGTCGACGATTCTGGAGCAGCAGTCGTGCTCGGGACCTTCCAGCCCACGTTCCTCTTCGAGTCCCTGTGGGTGCTCATCGTGGCCGCCGTCATTATCGTGGCCGACCGTCGGCACCGATTCGCTCGGGGCCAGGTCTTCGCCTTGTACCTCATGGGCTACACCCTGGGCCGGTTCTTCATCGAGTTGGCCCGGACCGACCCTGCAGAGATCATCTTCGGCCAGCGAGTCAACGTGTGGGTCTCACTAGTGATCTTTGCTCTCGGCGTCGTGATGTACTTCTGGCGTGGCCGACGGGCGGACTTTCCGCCCCGCGGATCAGCCCATCTCCATGAGCCTGACCCAGAGCCAGAACACGCGGGGGAATCGTGTACATCTTGAGCGGAGCGACGCATAAGGTGTGACATATGCGTCGCGCCAAAATTGTCTGCACCCTCGGTCCCGCCGTCGACACCCAAGAGAAGGTCGCTGCCCTGGTGGAGGCCGGGATGGATGTTGCTCGCCTCAACATGTCGCACGGGGACCACTCGGAGCATCAGCGCCGCTACGACATGGTGCGCAAGGCGGGCGACGACGCCGGCCGCGCGGTCGCCGTTTTGGCCGACCTGCAGGGCCCGAAGATCCGCACCGCCCGCTTCGCATCGGGACCCATAAAGTTGTGGGTCGGGGACCGATTTGTGATCACCACCCGTGACGTTCCCGGGGACCAACACGAAGTCGGCACGACGCACCACGGCCTGGCCGATGACGTTCAGCCCGGCGACGACCTGCTCATCGATGACGGCAAGATTCAACTCAGGGCCGTAGAGGTCACCGACACCGACGTCATCACCGAGGTCGTCATCGGGGGCCCGGTGTCGAACAATAAGGGCATTAACCTGCCCGGCGCGGCGGTGAGCGTGCCCGCACTCAGCGACAAGGATGCCGACGACCTGCGTTGGGCCTTGCGTGCCGGTGCCGACCTGATTGCTCTGTCGTTCGTGCGCTCGGCCGACGACCTCACCGACGTGCACGCCATCATGGATGAGGTCGGCATACGCCGTCCGGTGATTGCCAAGGTCGAGAAGCCCCAAGCGGTCGACAACCTCCAAGAAATAGTTAAGGCGTTCGACGCGATCATGGTTGCCCGCGGCGACCTCGGCGTGGAGTTGTCGCTCGAGCAGGTGCCCCTGGTCCAGAAGCGAGCCGTCGAAATGGCGCGGCGCAACGCGAAGCCGGTGATTGTGGCGACGCAGGTGCTCGAATCGATGATCACCAACGCTCGACCCACCCGCGCCGAGGCCAGCGACTGCGCCAACGCGGTGCTGGACGGTGCCGACGCGATCATGTTGTCGGGGGAGACCAGCGTGGGCGAGTGGCCCATCAAGGCCGTTGAGACGATGGCCACCATCATCGAGAACATTGAAGAGCAAGCCCTGGACCGCATCACGCCACTGGGCAGCACGCCCAAGACCACCAGCGGTGCCGTCACCCGTGCGGCAGCGGATATCGCCGCCCTCTTGAAGGTGTCCTACATGGTGACCTTCACCCAGACCGGCGACTCGGCGCGTCGGATGTCGCGGCTACGCTCGGCGATCCCGATGTTGGCGTTCACGCCCCTGGCGACGACCCGCTCCCAGCTGGCACTGTCATGGGGAATCGAGACCTTCCTCACGCCATACGTCGAGCACACCGACGAAATGGTGATGCAGGTCGACGAGGCGCTGCTGCGCGAAAAGCGGTGCAGCGAAGGGGATTTGATTGTTATCGTGGCCGGATCGCCCCCTGGGGTTCCCGGGTCTATCAACGCGCTACGTATCCATAAGGTGGGCGACGCGGTTTATGGTCGCGCCAACGCTTACGCTCGGCTACGCGAGGACGCCGACGGGCGTATATGATCTTTCTGCCCTAGGCCGGGGTGGTGGAATGGCAGACACGGAGCACTCAAAATGCTTTGCTCGAAAGGGCGTGCGGGTTCGAATCCCGCTCCCGGCACAGATAAAGGACGCACATGACTGAACAGCCCTCGATTGACGCCGAGTCGGCCCTTGCTGAGCTCAAATCAACGGCTCCGGGTGGGGCCAAAAACCACCGCGTTGTGGTGGCTGAAGACGAAGCCCTCATCCGGATGGACCTCACCGAAATGCTCATCGAAGCCGGGCACGAAGTGGTCGGGCAAGCGCCCGACGGCGCCCAAGCGGTGGAGATGGCCCGTCAACTGCGCCCCGACATCGTCGTGATGGACGTCAAGATGCCGGTCATGGACGGCCTGACGGCCGCCGAGATCGTGGGGCGCGAGGGTCTGGCCGCTGTCGTCATGTTGACGGCGTTCAGTGACCGCACGTTGGTGGAGCGGGCCGCAGAAGCCGGCGTCATGTCCTACGTGGTCAAGCCGTTTGCTTCGCATGACGTCTTGCCTGCGCTCGACATCGCAGCAGCTCGCTGGCAGCAACGAGTGGCTCTCGAGGCCGAGGTGGCGGACCTGTCCGACCGCCTCGAAACCCGCAAGCGTCTGGATCGTGCGAAGGGATTGTTGATGACGAAACTGAAGGTCAGCGAGGCCGAGGCGTTCCGCTGGATCCAGAAGGCCGCCATGGACCGCCGCATGTCGATGCGCGAGGTGGCCGACGCCGTGGTGTCGGGGATGGACACCACGTAACCCCTAGGTCACTACCGCACTAACGACTGCCACGGCGAGCGGGGCCACTAACAGCGCTGGCAGTAGATCGGCGACCGGCACTTCACGGACCCGCAGGAGCCGAAGTGCCAATCCGATCAACAGCAGCCCGCCGACCGCGCTGAGCGCCGCGACCTGCGCCTCGGAGATGACTGAGCCGACAGCGACGCCCACCAGAGTCAGCAGACCCTGCACAACGGCCACCGAGACGGCGGAAAACAGCACACCCAGACCGAACGATGCCGCGAACGCCATGGCCGCAAAAAGGTCCAGGCTCGATTTGAGCACCAGTTGATCAATGCCACGCCCGAGCCCGTCGGACAGTGATCCCAGGATGGCCAACGGACCCACACAAAACAACAACGATGTGCTCAGCCACCCCTCAATGAAGCGCTCCCGTGCGCTGACCCCATCGACTCCCGCGTCGGAGGGGGTCGCGGGGCTCAGCCTGGCGGCATACCGCTGCACGGTCCCGGCCAGCGTCGCGAGTCGTTCTTCAAGGCGCATGAGTGACCCGGCGATTCCACCGATGAGGAGCGAAGCGAGCACAACCAACACCGGCACCCCCGTCCCGACTGCTGCTTCGAGATCCGGCGACGTCACTTGGTATGCCGACAGGGCCGCAACCAAAAGCGTCACCAGGCCCAGAGCATCGGTCACGACCGACCTCACCCGTTCGGGGAGGCGGTGACCGAGCACCATACCTAGGCCTCCGCCCAGCAGGATCGCGACGACGTTGATCACAGTGCCGAGGCCGGCAAACCCACTATTCACAGATGCGAGGGTATGCGCCTGCGCATCTGGCGATTAACGACCGGCTAGTCCGAGGCCGACTTCGGGGGCCTGGACCGCAACGCGCACGTCAGCCGCGCCGTGCACACCCGATCCCCGGCTTCGTCGGTGATCACGATTTCGTAGCATGCGACGGCGCTGCCGAGACGTAATGGGGTAGCCACGCCGGTGACGATCCCGGGGGGTCGCACCGCCTTGTGATGCGTCGCGTTGATGTCCACTCCTACTGCTGCGCGACCCGGGCCGGCGTGCAGCATCGCGGCGATGCTGCCCACGGTCTCGGCGAGCACGACGCTCGCCCCGCCGTGCAGCAAGCCATAGGGCTGGGTGTTGCCCTCCGCTGGCATGGTGGCGACCACCCGATCCGCACTGGCGTGGGTGACCTCGATGGCCATCCGCTCGATGAGAGTGCCGGTGGCCATCTGTAGCAGGTCAGCGCGCGTCATTTCGTCCTCATTGAGGCCACCGCTGGGTGCCTGGGCTGGGGGAGTGTCGGTCATGCGTCATAGGGTGCCATCTGTGACCGTGAACTCACCGCCGCGCCTCTTGCTCCTCGATGGACACTCCCTTGCCTACCGAGCCTTCTTCGCGTTGCCGGCCGAGAACTTCTCGACCACGACGGGGCAGACAACCAACGCGGTCTACGGGTTCATCTCCATGCTGATCAATGTGCTGCGCGATGAGGCCCCCAGCCACATCGCGGTCGCCTTCGACAAGTCTCGCCAGACCTTCCGGACGCAGGAGTATGCGGAGTACAAAGCGGGCCGTGCCAAGACACCTGACGAGTTCGCCGGGCAACTGCCGCTGATTCGTGAGGTCCTCGACGCCCTGCGCATCGCGCATCTGGACATGGACGGGTTCGAGGCCGACGACATCATCGCCACCTTGACCGCGCGCGCCCGCGACGAGGGTATGGAGGTGCTCATCTGCTCCGGGGACCGCGATGCCATCCAGTTGATCGACAAGAAGTGCACCCTCCTCTACCCCCGCAAGGGAGTCTCCGACCTCGTGCGGATGACTCCCGAGGTCGTTTTCGAGAAGTACGGAGTGACACCGGAGCTCTACAGCGACCTCGCCGCCATGGTGGGCGAAGCGTCCGACAACTTGCCCGGGGTGCCGGGGGTGGGCCCGAAGACGGCCGCAAAATGGATCGCCACCCACGAAAACCTGTCGGGAATCGTGGCCCACATCGACGAACTGCCAGGCAAAGCCGGGCAGTCGATGCGCGACAACGTCACTAATGTGCTGCGCAACCGCAAACTTAACAAACTCATCGATGACCTCGAGTTGCCGGTCAGCGTCGAGGACTCGGTGCGGCACACCTGGGACCGCGAGGAGGTCCACCGGGTTTTCGACGGCCTCGAATTCCGAGTCCTGCGCGACCGTCTCTTCGACACCCTCGGTGCCGTCGAGGACGAAAGCGAAGCGGATCGCGGCATCGACGTCGCCGGACAGACGCTTACTGACGGTGAGATCGGCCCGTGGCTGCACGAGCATGCCAGCGGCGGGGCTCGCGTTGCGCTGTCGATGGTGGGGACCGGGCGCCCTGCGGCCGGCGTTGCTCAGGGCCTGGCCTTGGCCACCGCCGATGCTGCTGCCTACGTCGACCTTGTGGAGCTGAACGGTGACGACGACGAGGTGCTGGCTCGGTGGCTAGCCGATGCCGAACAGCCCAAAGTCGCCCACGACGACAAAGCTCTGCTTCACGGTCTGCGCGCCCGGGGAATGTCACTCGTCGGGGTGGTCAGCGACACGGCCCTGGCGGCCTACCTGGTGCGTCCGGATCAGCGTTCTTACGACCTCGCCGATTTGGTGTTGCGATACCTACAGCGCGAGCTGCGAGCCGACGAGCCGGCTGCGGCAGCACCCCAGCTTGAGCTCGACCTCACCGGCAGTGATGAGAACGTCGCTGCCGAGGTGGGTCAGTCGGCAATGGTTGCTGCCAGGGCGATCCACGATCTGTCGCTGGCGCTCGACAGCGAGTTAACGGACGTGCAGGGCCAAGAGCTGATGCGCGACATGGAATTGCCGTTGGTCGACGTCCTATCGACCATGGAGCACGTCGGGATCGCGGTGGACCACGATGGCCTTCGGGACTTGGACGAGGAGTTTGCGGCTTCGATGGCCACCGCCCAGCAGGACGCCTGGAACGCCATCGAGGACGAGACGGTCAACCTCGGCTCGCCGAAACAGCTTCAGGCTGTGCTCTTCGACCGGCTGGCGCTGCCCAAGACCCGAAAGACTAAGACCGGGTACACCACGGACGCGGAGGCCCTTGCTGGCCTGTACGCGCAGACCGATCACCCCTTCCTCGAGGCGCTCCTGCGTCACCGTGACGTCACCCGGCTACGGGTCACTGCGACGGGTCTGCTGCGCTCGATTGCCGACGACGGGCGCATCCACACGACATACCAACAGACCATCGCGGCCACCGGGCGGCTGAGCTCGACCGAACCCAATCTGCAGAACATCCCTATCCGCACCGAAGAGGGCCGCCGGATTCGGACGATCTTCGTGGTCGGCGATGGCTACGAGACCCTGCTCTCGGCTGACTACAGCCAGATCGAGATGCGGATCATGGCCCACCTGTCCGGGGACGTAGGGCTCATCGAAGCGTTCCGCACTGGCGAAGACCTGCACCGTTTCGTGGGGTCCCGCGTCTTTGGGGTCGAGCCAGCTGACGTGACGGCGGCTATGCGCTCCAAGGTCAAGGCCATGAGCTACGGCTTGGCCTACGGACTGTCGGCCTTTGGGCTCTCCAAGCAACTGGCCGTTTCTACCGAAGAGGCCAAGGGCCTCATGGACGAGTACTTTGAGCGTTTTGGGGGAGTCCGCGACTACTTGCGCGACGTGGTGGCCCAAGCGCGCGGCACCGGTTTCACCGAAACCATTTTTGGTCGACGAAGGTATTTGCCGGATCTGAACTCGGACAACCGCCAGCGACGCGAGATCGCTGAGCGGATGGCGTTGAACGCTCCGATCCAGGGCTCAGCGGCCGACATCATCAAAGTGGCCATGCTGCGGGTCGACGAAGCGCTGCGCGAATCGCAGGCCCGGTCGCGGATTCTGCTGCAGGTTCACGATGAATTGGTGCTCGAGATAGCCCCCGGTGAGCGCAGAGACGTCGAAGACCTCATGCGAGCCCAGATGGCGGCGGCCGCCGACTTGTCCGTCCCCCTGGACGTCAGCATCGGCGCCGGCGTCACCTGGCACGCGGCCACGCACTGAATTGGGGGCTCTGCATAGAAGCGGTGAGATTGACCTGTCCGGCTCGCGTTGCGTACGCTGGCTGACGCGCTACGTGCGCTAGCACCCGTGCAACCTGTCCATTGGGGCGGCAACCGATCGCCGCTTTCAAGCCATGTCCACCAACGGAGTCCCTACTACATGACTGCCACCACGGCCGAAAAGGCCCCCACTCAGATCGCTATCAACGATATCGGGTCTGAGGAAGATTTACTCGCGGCGATTGACGCGACGATCAAGAACTTCAACGACGGAGACATCGTCGAAGGAGTCATCGTCAAGGTTGACCGGGACGAGGTGCTGCTCGACATCGGTTACAAAACCGAAGGCGTCATCCCGGCTCGCGAGTTGGCGATCAAGCACGACATCGACCCCTCCGAAATAGTCTCGGTCGGCGACGAGGTCGAAGCGCTCGTCTTGCAGAAGGAAGACAAAGAAGGCCGCCTGATCCTGTCCAAGAAGCGCGCTCAATACGAGCGCGCTTGGGGCTCGATCGAGAAGGTCAAGGAAGAAGACGGCGTCGTCACCGGCACCGTCATCGAGGTCGTCAAGGGTGGACTCATCCTGGACATCGGTCTGCGCGGCTTCTTGCCCGCCTCCTTGGTCGAGATGCGTCGCGTCCGCGACCTACAGCCCTACGTCGGCAAGGCCATCGAGGCCAAGATCATCGAGCTCGACAAGAACCGCAACAACGTGGTCTTGTCGCGTCGCGCGTGGTTGGAGCAGACGCAGTCAGAGGTCCGCACCACCTTCCTCAAGGAACTGCAGAAGGGCCAGGTGCGCTCTGGTGTGGTGTCGAGCATCGTCAACTTCGGTTCCTTCGTGGACCTTGGCGGCGGCGTCGACGGTCTAGTGCACGTCAGCGAGTTGTCCTGGAAGCACATCGATCACCCGGGCGAGGTTGTCGAGGTTGGCGACGAAGTCACCGTTGAGGTGCTCGACGTCGACATGGACCGCGAGCGTGTGTCGCTGTCGTTGAAGGCAACGCAGGAAGACCCGTGGCAGCACTTTGCCCGCACGCACGCCATCGGTCAGGTCGTGCCCGGAAAGGTCACCAAGTTGGTGCCGTTCGGTGCGTTCGTGCGCGTCGAAGACGGCATCGAGGGCTTGGTCCACATTTCCGAGTTGGCCGAGCGCCACGTGGAGCTGCCGGAACAGGTCGTTCAGGTCGGCACCGACATCTTCGTCAAGGTCATCGACATCGACTTGGAGCGTCGCCGCATCTCACTGTCGCTGAAGCAGGCCAACGAGGCTGTCACGCAGGACTTCGACCCCACGCTGTACGGCATGGCGGCCGAGTACGACGACGAGGGGAACTACAAGTACCCCGAGGGCTTCGACTCCGACAAGCAGGAATGGCTCGAAGGCTTCGAGGCGCAGCGTGAGAAGTGGGAGCAGGAGTATGCCGACGCGCATGCCCGCTTCGAGGCTCACCAGGCCGCGGTCGAGGCTGCTGCAGAGGCCGAGGAGAACGCCCCGGCGACCTCCAGTTCCTCGAGCAGTTCCACCGCAACGTCCTACTCCTCGGACTCGGCGTCCTCGTCGAGTTCCAGTAGCGCCGCCGAGGCAACGCCGTCAGCCCCCGAGGTTGACGACTCCGCCGGGACCTTGGCGTCCGACGAGGCACTGGCTGCTTTGCGTGAGAAGTTGACTGGCGGCTGAGCACTGCCCTGATCGCGCTCCGGCGCTGAAGGTCCCAGAAGGCCCTGTCCACTCCGGTGGGCAGGGCCTTCTCGGCGTTTCATCCGGCGCTGGGGCTCAGCATGTGTGTGAGGCGAGTCGCAGAGTGGCGGATTGCCAAGCATCCCCATGCGCTGTACCTTTCACTCAATGGAATACAAATTCCATTGAGTGAAATTAGACAATTACACCTAGGAGGACCTGGCCGTGTCAGACAAAGATGTCGCCACTGCATCGGGCAAACATCCAGTCGATGAAATCCTGCCCATTCCACAGATGACGCTCTACGGCTTGCAGCACGTCTTGAGCATGTATGCCGGCGTTGTCGCTGTTCCGCTGATCGTAGGTAACGCGCTCGGCCTGTCCGGTCCGGACATCACCTACCTGGTATCCGCTGGTCTCTTTATCTCCGGTCTGGCCACCATCTTGCAGACCGTTGGTGTGTGGAAGATCGGCGCCCGTCAGCCTCTTGTGCAGGGCACGTCGTTCGCGGCAGTCTCTACCATCCTGGCCGTAGGCACTGCGGAAGGTGGCCGCGAAGGACTCGTTGCCGTGTTCGGTGCGATTATCGTCGCCGGCGCGCTGGCCTTCTTCTTGGCACCAGTCTTCACCTCCCTGCTGCGCTTCTTCCCCGAAGTAGTGACCGGCACCGTCATCACCGTCATTGGTATCTCGCTACTGCCCGTGGCGATCAACTGGGGTGCGGGCGGAGTCGGTTCCGAAGAGTTCGGCGCCATGAAAAACATTGCGCTGGCTGCAGCCACCGTCCTGATCATCGTGTTGATCTACCGCTTCCTGCCTGGCTTCTTCAGCCGGGTAGCGATCCTCCTTGGCTTGATTCTCGGGACGATCGTGGCCATCCCCTTCGGCCTCACGGACTTCAGTCGTATTAGCGACGCCTCGGTCTTCCAGCTGACGACGCCCTTCCACTTCGGCACGCCGACGTTTGAGATCGGTGCCATCGTCTCGATGTTCATCGTGATGTTGGTCATCATGACCGAAACGACGGCCGACATCTTGGCGGTCGGTCAGGTGGTAGGCAAGCCTGCCGATCGACAGCAGGTGACTAACGGCCTGCGTGCAGACATGCTCGCCACCACGTTCGCGGGATTCTTCAACGGTTTCTCGGTGAGCGCGTTTGCGCAGAACGTCGGTCTGGTGGCCATCACCGGCATCAAGAGCCGCTTTGTCGTTGCTGTCGGTGGTGTGATTCTGTTGCTTCTGGGGCTCTTCCCGATCCTGGGTGCCTTCATCGCTCTGGTCCCGCTGCCCGTCTTGGGTGGTGCCGGCCTGGCGCTATTTGGCACGGTTGCCGCTAGTGGCATTCGCACCTTGGCTCAAGTTGAGTACGAGGGCAACGCCAACCTCGTTATCGTGGCTCTGGCCCTCGGTATGGGAATCATCCCCATCTCGGTGCCGGCGTTCTACGAAGAGTTTCCCGAGTGGTTCATCGTCATCTTTGACTCGGGCATCACCGCGGCCGCCATCACCGCAGTGCTGTTGAACATCGTCTTCAACATCATCGGTCGCACCGATGGTGCTGAAGGTCCGATCTTCTCCGAAGGTAACGCGCCGACGGCCATCTCGGATGAAGACGAGGAGCGCCTGCAGCGCCCCAAAAAGTCCAGGGACTAGCAGACTAGTCTCCATCAGCGGACTGCAGGGCAGGACGCACAAGACCCGCGACGTACGTCGGTATGACGTACGTCGCGGGCCTGTCTGTCCCTCTAAGGCCAGACTGGCTGCACCTGCTCCTAGGTTTCGTCGGTTTCGGACTCCCTACCTCGCCACCGACTGGCGGATCTCGTCTTCGGCGAGGCACCCGACATCTCGAACCCACCACTACGCATGGCCTCTGCAGTCTCCAGCGCGATCTCTCGACGCAGCACCTGACGTTCCAGACGCAATTTCTCGATGTGTTCTTCACGCAGAGACTTGACCAGCGCTACGCACGACAAGATCATCACGATCGTAAATGGAGCCGCTACGAGAATGGCCATGGTTTGCAAGGCGGCCAATCCGCCTTGCGGGTCATCTCCGGCGGTACCGGCGATGATCAGTGCGGCGGCGATGGCTCCCTCGAGCACCGCCCAGAAGATCCGGCTCCACAGCGGCGGGTTTGGGCTGCCACCGGTGGCGATCATGTCCACCACGAAGGACCCGGAGTCCGAGCTCGTGACGAAGAAGACCACGATCATCAGCAGGGCCAATCCAGCGAGCACGGGACCGCCGGGCAGGTTCTCCAACATCTGGAACAGCGCGATGTCAGTGCTCACGCCGTTTTCTGGATCGACGAGTCCGCCCTCGCCCATGACCTCGCGGAAGAGCGCGGTGCCGCCGAGGGCGACGAACCACAACATCGTCAGCGCAGTCGGGACCAACAACACGCCACCGATAAACTCACGCACGGTACGGCCCCGGGAGATACGCGCAATAAAGATACCGACGAAGGGCGACCAGCTCATCCACCAGCCCCAGTAGTACGTGGTCCAGTCACCGAGCCAGCCCTCACCGGCGTCTCCCTGGTAGGGGAGCGTGTCGAACGACATACTCAGGAAGTTTTGAAGGTAGTAGCCTGTGGCGGACACCGATTCGCGGAACAAGAACAACGTCGGGCCCGCGAAGATCACGAAGACCAGCAAGAAGCCGGCCAGTCCGAGGTTTATGTTGGACAACCACTTGATCCCGGTGCCCAAACCGGAGGCCACCGAAGCAGTGGCGATGACGGTAATTCCAGCGATGAGGGCAACCTGGAGCCACGGCGAATTACTACCCCAACCCAAAAACTCGATCCCGGCTCCGAGCTGACTGACGCCGAATCCGAGCGAGGTGGCGACGCCGAACAGGGTCCCGACGATCGCGACCACGTCGATGACGTCGCCCAGCACCCCTTTGACTCGGTCGCCGAAGAGGGGCTCTAGCGCCCAACGCATGGACACCGGCAAGCCCCGGCGATGAACGGCGTAGGCCACCGCCAAGCCCACGACGACGTAGATAGCCCATGCGTGCAGGCCCCAGTGCAGGAAAGTCCGACCCATAGCAGCGGTAGCCAATTCGCCTGCCGAGCCTTCCGTGCCGGGCGGCGGGTTGTCGTAGTGATTCAGTGGCTCCGCCACTCCCCAGAACATGAGGCCAATGCCCATCCCGGCACTGAAGAGCATGGCAAACCAGGACACCATGCCGTATTCGGGCTCATCGTCGTCCTTGCCGAGTTTGATTTCGCCATATCGGGAGAAAGCCAGCCAACCGCAGAAGACCACGAACCCGAAGGTGATCAGCACGTAGTACCAACCGACCCCGCCGACCACGGTGTCGCTAGCCTTGGTGAGCCAGCCGGACATCCGCTCCGGCATGGCTACTGCCAGCAGCACCACCAAAAGGACGATTCCTCCGGCGGGATAAAACACGCGGGGTGCCAGTGATGGTTTGACTTCTTCGCCCTGTACGGGCGGCTTTTCCTCTACAGCCGAATTGCTCATAGTTATCTCCTCGGTGTGACGGGTGTGCTGTGTACCGAACGCCTGCAACCGCGTAAGCGGGAGACGAGGCAGGCGGCTTCGCCTGCTCATGGTTCTTCTACGGTCTCATGGATCAAACGATGCGGCGAACGCAACCGCCGAGGGGGGTGTGTCAGTGCCGGGCATTACCGTTGCGGTATGCGTCCCATCACCGATCTTCAGCGCACCGTTGCGCCCATCACCGTTGAGGCCGAGTTCGAGCCCAGTGGGGACCAGCCGAAGGCCATCGCGGAGCTGGCGGCTCGGGTCAACAATGGCGACCAAGACATCGTGCTCATGGGGGCTACCGGCACGGGCAAATCAGCCACGACTGCCTGGCTGATTGAGGCAGTCCAACGCCCCACCCTGGTGATGGCACCGAACAAGACGCTGGCCGCACAGTTGGCTAATGAGTTCCGAGAATTGCTGCCCAACAACGCAGTCGAATACTTCGTGTCGTACTACGACTACTACCAGCCCGAGGCGTACGTCCCGCAATCGGACACCTATATCGAGAAGGATTCCTCGGTCAACGATGAGGTGGAGCGCTTGCGTCACTCCGCCACGAACTCGTTGCTGACCAGACGTGATGTTGTGGTGGTCGCGTCGGTGTCGTGCATCTACGGGTTGGGCACCCCTCAGGAGTATGTCGACAGGATGGTGCGGCTGCGGGTGGGGGAGCAGATCAACCGGGACGAGCTGTTGCTGAAGTTCGTGCAGATGCAATACACCCGCAACGACATGGCCTTCACCCGAGGCACCTTCCGGGTGCGTGGCGACACGGTCGAGATCATCCCGCAGTACGAGGAATTGGCGGTGCGGATTGAGCTCTTCGGCGACGAGGTGGAGCGCATCTACACCCTGCATCCGCTGACCGGGGAGGTCATGCGCGAAGAGACGGAGATGTACGTTTTCCCGGCGTCGCACTACGTGGCCGGTCCGGAGCGGATGGAGCGAGCGATTGCCAGCATCGAAGCCGAGCTCGGCGAGCAACTCGAGCAGTTCGAGCGGGAAGGCAAACTCCTCGAGGCGCAACGCCTACGAATGCGGACGACGTACGACATCGAGATGATGCGTCAGGTGGGGGTCTGCAACGGCATCGAAAACTACTCACGGCACATCGATGGTCGCGGGCCGGGGACGGCCCCCAACTGCCTGATGGACTACTTCCCCGAGGACTTCATGCTCGTCATCGACGAGTCGCACGTAACGGTGCCTCAGATCGGGGCGATGTACGAGGGCGATATGTCGCGCAAGCGGACCTTGGTGGACCACGGGTTTCGACTGCCCAGCGCTATGGACAACCGTCCCTTGAAATGGGAGGAGTTTCTCGAGCGCATTGGTCAAACGGTCTATCTGTCGGCCACACCCGGCAACTACGAGGTCGCGAAATCCGGTTCGGTGGTGGAGCAGATCATCCGCCCGACCGGTTTGGTTGACCCGCAGATTGTCTTGAAGCCCACCAAGGGCCAGATCGACGATCTGTTACACGAGATCTCACTGCGGACCGCGAAGAACGAGCGCGTCTTGGTCACGACGCTGACGAAGAAGATGTCCGAGGACCTCACCGACTACATGCTCGATAAGGGCGTGCGGGTGCGCTACCTTCACTCCGAGGTGGACACGTTGCGCCGGGTGGAGTTGTTGCGAGAGTTGCGGATGGGGGAGTACGACGTCCTGATCGGCATCAACTTGCTGCGTGAGGGCCTCGATCTTCCCGAGGTGTCCTTGGTCAGTATTTTGGACGCCGATAAGGAGGGTTTCCTGCGCTCAGCGCGGTCACTGATCCAAACGATCGGGCGCGCCGCCCGAAACGTGTCGGGCGAAGTACACATGTATGCCGACAAGATCACTCCTTCGATGGATCAGGCTATCGAGGAGACGAACCGTCGCCGGGAAAAGCAGGTCGCCTACAACGTCGAGCGCGGCGTCGACCCCACCCCTTTGCGCAAGAAGATCGCGGACATCACGGATCTGCTCGAGCGCGAGGACGCAGACACGGAAGCGCTCATGGGAAGCGGGCGCACTCAATCCCGAGGACGCCGCAGCACCGCGGGGAAAAGCAGCGTGGCCGCCGATGCCGCAGTTGCGGGAGCAGGCCGTCGCGGTGATGATCTGCCCGCCGCCGAGTTGGGTGACCTCATCCGTGAGTTGACCGACCAGATGCACCAAGCCGCCACCGATCTCAAGTTTGAGTTGGCGGCTCGAATACGCGACGAGGTCTCCGACTTGAAGAAGGAACTGCGGCAGATGCGCGAAGCCACGGGGTAGTCCGACTTCGCGGCCGACAACCCGGCATACTGGGTGGGTTGCTTGGCGGCGTAGCAGCAACGAACCCATCGCGAAAGGTCTACATGAACGTTCCACAATGGCTCTGGATCACCAGTTTGACGGTGGTCTGCGCGATTCTGCTGTTCGACATCGTGGTGTTGGGTCGTCGTCCCCACGTTCCTAGTAAACGCGAGACCAGCATCGCTCTGACCGTGTACATCGGGTTGGCGATTACGTTTGGGGTTGGTGTCTTCGTCTTCTCCGGCGGTCAGTACGCGGGAGAGTTCTATGCCGGTTGGCTCACCGAGTATTCGCTGAGCATCGACAACCTGTTTGTCTTCATCATCATCATGGCCAAATTCGGGGTGCCCAGAGAGCTGCAGCAACGCGCGCTCATGATCGGCATCATCATCGCGCTGGTTCTTCGCGGGATTTTTATCGGTGTCGGTGCCGCTGCGATCAACCAGTGGTCCTGGGTCTTCTACATCTTCGGTGCGTTTCTGATCTACACCGCGATCAAGCTAGCCCGCGAAAACGTCAACCACGAAGCCGAAGACGACGAGTTCGAAGAGAACGCCTTGCTTCGCTGGGTCGAGAAGCGCTTCCCGGCGACCAAATCGTGGGATTCCGGCACCAAATTGCGGACGGTGGAGAACGGCAAGAAGGTCGTCACACCGATGCTCATCGTGATCATCGCGCTGGGCACCACCGACTTGTTGTTTGCGTTGGATTCCATCCCGGCTATCTTCGGGCTGACGCGTGAGCCGTATCTGGTGCTGATGGCCAACATCTTTGCCCTGATGGGTCTTCGACAGTTGTACTTCTTGATCGGCGACTTGCTGAAGCGTCTTGTCTATCTCGGCCTTGGACTTGCCGTGTTGCTTGCCGTTATCGGCGTCAAACTCATCATGCACGCGCTGCACGAAAACACGCTGCCCTTCTTAAACGGCGGCGAGCACATTGAGGCCGTTCCGGACGTGCCGATTTGGTTGTCGCTGGTCATGATCGTCACGATCCTGGGGGTGACGACGGTCGCAAGCTTGCTCAAGAGCAGTCACGACGCAGCCAAGGGCCTACCGGTTCAGGAGTCGGACCTCACCCAGCTCAGCACCCGCCAGCACCACCACGAGACCACCGGCGACGAGCAGTCGCGTGCAAGTGCCGTGAATACCAGTCAGAGCCAACACGACGCGAGCGAAGGACCCGACCGCGACTAACTAGTCACCGTCGTCGGCGGCGCAATCGGCGGTGACGGGCTGTCGCCGGTCGGTTTGCCTTCGCCGCTCGAGGGGCGACCCAAGACCACGACGCTGGCGCACACCACGAGGGCCATGCCGACAAGTTGACCGGGGGCAAGTCGTTGTCCGAGAAGGAGCAGTCCAGCCAGCGCGGCGACAGCCGGTTCGAGGCTGAGGAGCACACCGAAAACTCCGGCTGCGAGGTGTCGCAGGGCCAGCAACTCGAGCGAGTAGGGTATCGCCGACGACAGCACCGCGACAGCAATCCCAAGCCCCAACACCTCTGGTGAGATGAGCGTCTCGACGTTGCCCCAGACACCGGCCAACCCCGAGATCGGGACCATCAGGACGGTCCCGATGAGCAGACAGATAGCAATCCCGTCGAGGCCTTCGAAGTGCGATCCGGTCCGCGCGCTGGTGATGATGTAGGCAGCCCAACACGCACCGGCGAGAAGCGCCAGGCTCACCCCGACAAGGTCAATCTGGTCCAGGGGAGTGCTCGCAATCTGCGAAATCAGGACCACCCCGCCCAGCGCGGCCACGACAGCAAGTGCGTCACTGCGGCGCCGCGACAAACTCGCAGCCAGGGCTAGGGGGCCCAGGAACTCGATGGTGACGGCAACACCGATCGGCAGTCGAGCGAGCGACCCGTAGAACGCCAGGTTCATCGTGGTCAACGCCACAGCAAAGGTGGCTACAACCATCCAGTCGCCTCGAGTGCGTCCGCGCAGCCGTGGCCGCACCATGATCCACAGCACCAGGGTGGCCAGACCGAGCCGAAGCATCACCGACCCGGCAACACCGATCAGCGGCAAGAGAAGGACAGCGAGAGCGCCGCCGAATTGCACAGAGATCACTGCGCCGAGGACTAGAGCGATCGGAGGCACCGCTGGCGTTGCCCGGGACGGCGCTGTCACCATCCGCGCTGGCGCCAATCCTGAAGGTGAGGACGTTCACGACCCAACGTCGTGCCGTCGCCGTGCCCCGGCAGCACGAGCGAGTCGTCGTCGTATCGGGCAAAGATGCGCTCGGTGAGATCGTCCATGAGGGAGGTGAAGTCAGCGGGCGACGTGGTCATCCCCGGGCCGCCGGGAAATAAGCTGTCCCCCGTAAGCAGCAGCGTCGTGCCCGCCCGGTCCCCCCCATCAACGACGAGAGCGATAGACCCAGGCGTGTGACCCCGTAGGGCAACTACCTCAACCACAACCTCACCTACAGGTATCGAGTCTCCTTGCGCAAGGCGGACATCTGTCTGTGACGGCAGGTGGTCTGCATCTGGTGCCCCTGCGTATGTCGTAGCCCCCGTTGCTGCAACCGCCTCAACAAGGGCGCGGTGGTGGTCAGCGTGTCGGTGCGTGGTGATGATCGAGGACAGGGGCTTGGTGTCACTGTCACTTTGGGCGGCATTGGCGAGAAGGCTCGTAATCCGCGGCATGTCGTCTGCTGCATCGACGAGAGCCCGCTCGCCTGTGGATCGGCACGTCAGGACGTACACGTTGTTGTCCATGGAGGAGACGCTGCAGGTGTGCACCTGCAGCGTCGGGCTCTCCCAGAGGAGGTCGTGATCGTTGGTGGTGTGGGTGTCGGCGCGCATAGTCGCCACCCTAAGTCCCTGGGACCGCGAGGATCCCTTGCGGGCCCTAAACCATCAGCGGGGCGTCGCTGGCGCGCACCGGGAACGGCAAGGTGGACTGCGCGCCGGTGAGATACGCATCGACCGATGACGCGCAGGCACGCCCCTCGGCGATGGCCCAGACGATGAGTGACTGACCGCGCCCGGCGTCTCCAGCCACGAACATCTTCGGCTGACCGGGGACGGCATACGACTCGTCCCGCTCGAAGGTGCCGCGCGTTGACCGTGGCAGAGCACTCGTGCCGTCCATGACTTCATCGGGCCCGGAGAAGCCCAGCGCAATCAGCACGAGGTCGGCGGCAATGGTGCGCTCGGTCCCGGCTTCGGCGTCAAAACGACCGTCGATGCGCTCACCGTTCACGATCCGGATCTGCGACACGGCGCCTTGGGTGGCACCAAGGGCCTCCACCGTGTTGACGCCAAAGATGCGTTCACCTCCCTCTTCTTGAGAGTCGCTGACGCGGTGAATGAGCGGATACATAGGCCACGGGTGAGCTTCGCTGCGCTCGGGCGACGGCTGCGGACGAATATCCAACTGGGTCACCGAGGCGGCGCCGTGGCGGATGGCCGTGCCGTAACAGTCGGAGCCGGTGTCGCCGCCACCGACAATCACCACGTGCTTGCCTTCGGCCGAGATGCCACGTTCTTTGCCCATTGCTTCCCGGTTTGCTGGCACTAGGAAGTCCATGGCGGCATACACCCCATCGAGCTCGGCCCCCGGGATGGGTAGCGGCCTGGGCACGGTGGCCCCAGTGGCCAGGACCACCGCGTCGAAGCGACTCGACAACTCACTTAGCGAGAAGTCGTCCGGACCGTCGCCGCCGATCGTGACGTTGGTGCGGAAGCGGATGCCCTCTCCACGCAGCTGCACGAGCCTGCGATCCAGCACCGATTTTTCCATCTTGAACTCGGGGATGCCGTAGCGCAGCAACCCGCCGACTGCGTCGTCACGTTCGTAGACCAGGACGGTATGACCTGCCCGGCTGAGCTGCTGAGCAGCCGCCAGACCGGCCGGCCCTGAGCCGATCACAGCCACGGTTTTCCCGGAGAGCCACTCGGGCTCGTGCGCGGTGACCAGCCCGTTGTCGAACGCGCGGTCGATGATCGACTGCTCGACCTGCTTAATGGTCACTGCAGGCTCGGTGATGCTCAGCACACATGACGTCTCGCACGGCGCGGGGCACAACCGACCGGTGAACTCCGGAAAGTTGTTGGTCGCGTGGAGCCGCTCGATCGCTTCACGGAAGTTGCCTCGACGGGCGAGGTCGTTCCATTCTGGGATCAGGTTGCCCAGCGGGCAACCTTGGTGGCAGAAGGGGATGCCGCAGTCCATGCAGCGCCCGGCTTGGCGGCGCAGCACCGTGTCGTCTTGCGCGGTGTGCACCTCTTTCCAGTCCATGATCCTGATCGGCACCGGCCGCGAGGGTTGCGGCTCACGGTTGCGGGTGTTCAGGAATCCCTTGGGGTCAGCCATGTGCGTCCTCCAAAATGAGTTGCCACGCGTGCGGTCCGTCGGGATCGTCACCGGCGTCGATGACGTCTTGGCGAATCTTCAGGACGCTTGCGTACTGGCGGGGCGTGATGACGGTAAAACGGGTGGCCCAGTCGGGACCGGCATCGAGGATTGCCTGGGCGACGGTGGAGCCGGTCAACTCCACATGCTCGCGCAGCAGTTCTTCGATGCGGTGTGCGTCGGCGCTGTCGACCTCAGCCGTGCGAAGGAGGAGATCTCCGTTGGCGCGCGCCAGCGGGTTCAGCCGGTTCTGGTCCAGGTCCAGCACGTATGCCGTACCGCCTGACATCCCCGCACCGACGTTTCGACCGGTGCGGCCCAGAATGAGAGCCGTACCACCGGTCATGTACTCCAGCGCGTGGTCGCCCACGCCTTCCACCACCGCGGTGGCACCGGAGTTACGGACGCAGAAGCGCTCGCCCACGACGCCGCGCAGGTTGATCTGGCCGGACGTGGCGCCATACCCGATGACGTTGCCGGCGATCACCTGGTCCTCGGCCGCAAAGGGGGCGTCCGGCGAAGGGTGCACGATCACCCGCCCGCCGGACAGTCCTTTGCCGACGTAATCGTTGCCGTCGCCGACCAACCGCAGGGTGATCCCGGCGGGCAGGAAGGCCGCGAACGACTGACCCGCGGAGCCGTTGAGGGTGAAGTCGATGGTGCCATCGGGCAAACCCTCGACGCCGACGCTCGACGTCACGGTGTAACCCAGCATGGTGCCCACGGTGCGGTTGACGTTGCGCACGGCAAACGTGGCCCTTACCTCGGTGCCCTCGCGCAGCGCTGGACCAGCGGCCTCGATGAGTTGGTGATCCAGAGCGTCTTCGAGGTGGTGGTCCTGATCGATCATGCGCCGCAGGTGAGTTCCCTCGGGCAGATCGGGACGATGCAGAATCGGCGCAAGGTCGAGGCCTGACGCTTTCCAGTGGTTGATCGCCTCCTGGACGTTGAGCAAGTCGGCGCGACCGATCAGCTCGTCAAGGCTGCGATAGCCCAACTCGGCCATCAACTCGCGGACCTGCTCGGCGATGAACTGGAAGAACGTCACGACGAACTCGGCTTGACCCTGGTAGCGCGCACGCAAATCCGGGTTTTGCGTGGCGATGCCGACCGGGCACGTGTCGAGGTGACACACCCGCATCATGACGCAGCCGGAAACCACCAACGGGGCGGTGGCGAATCCGAACTCTTCGGCACCCAGTAGGGCAGCGATGAGCACATCGCGACCGGTCTTAAGCTGGCCGTCGACTTGCACCGTGATCCGGTCGCGCAACCCGTTGAGCAACAGCGTTTGTTGGGTCTCGGACAGGCCCAACTCCCACGGGGTCCCAGCGTGCTTCAGTGACGTCAGCGGGCTGGCTCCGGTGCCACCATCGTGGCCCGAGATGAGCACGACGTCGGCGTGAGCCTTGGAGACTCCAGCGGCGACCGTGCCTACGCCCACCTGACTGACCAGTTTGACGTGGATACGAGCCTTGGGGTTCGCATTCTTGAGGTCGTGGATCAGTTGGGCGAGATCCTCAATGGAGTAAATGTCGTGGTGGGGCGGGGGAGAGATGAGGCCCACGCCCGGGGTGGAGTGCCGCACACTGGCGATCCACGGATACACCTTGCCGGGTGGTAACTGCCCACCTTCGCCGGGCTTGGCACCCTGCGCGACTTTGATCTGAATGTCGTCGGCGTGCACCAGGTAGGGGCTCGTCACGCCGAAGCGGCCAGAGGCGACCTGCTTGATGGCCGAACGACGGGTCGGGTCGAGCAGACGATCGAGGTCTTCGCCGCCTTCGCCGGTGTTCGAGCGTCCGCCCAGTTGGTTCATCGCGATGGCCAACGTCTCGTGCGCCTCGGGAGAGATTGAGCCGTAACTCATCGCTCCCGTCGAGAAGCGCGTCACGATGTCGCTGACCGGCTCGACTTCTTCTAGTGGGATGCTGAGACGGTCGGAGTCGGTCCGGAACAGCCCGCGCAGAGTCATTAACTGCTCGGCCTGGTTGTCGATTAAGTCGGTGTACTGGCGAAAGATGTCGTACCGCTTGGAGCGCGTCGCGTGCTGGAGGCGGAACACGGTGTCCGGATTGAAGAGGTGCGGCGGCCCGTCGCGTCGCCACTGGTATTCGCCGCCGGTCTCGAGGTTGCGGTGGTAGGGCGTGATGCCGGAGAGCGGGTAGGCGATGGCGTGCCGGGCGCGGACCTCGTCGGCCACGATGTCCAGCCCCACCCCGTCGATCTGACTGGTGGTCCCGGTGAACCACCGATCCACGACCTCACGCGACAAGCCGACGGCTTCGAACGTTTGGGCTCCGCGGTAGGACGACACCGTCGAGATGCCCATCTTCGACATCACCTTCAATACGCCCTTACCTAGTGCCTTGATCAGGTTGGCGATGGCGACCTCAGGGTCGAGCCCGTCCAACTGCTGGCCTGAGCGGCACAGGTCCTCGACCGTTTCCATCGCGAGGTAGGGGTTCACGGCAGCCGCACCGTATGCCGTCAGCAAGGCCACGTGGTGGACCTCGCGGACGTCCCCGGCTTCGACCAGCAGGCCCACTCGAGTCCGGGTGCTCTCTCGGACCAAGTGGTGGTGAACGGCGCTGGTCAGCAGGAGCGAGGGGATGGGGGCGTGCTCTCGGTCGCCGTGCCGGTCCGAGAGGACGACGAAGAACGCCCCGCGCTCGACCGCATCGGAGACTTGGTCGCAGATTTCTTCGAGGCGATCCTGCAGCGCCGTAGCGCCGCCGTCGACCTCGTAGAGGCCGCGGACCACAAACGGAGCGAAGTCGGGGTGCTGACCTTCAAGGTTCATGTGGCGCAGCTGCGCCAACTCGTCATTGTCGATGACCGGGAAACTCAAGAGCACCTGTCGGCAGTGCTCGGCGGACTCCGAGAGCAAGTTGCGCTCTGGGCCGGTTGAGGTGCCCAACGAGGTGACAATTTCCTCGCGAATAGCGTCCAGGGGCGGGTTCGTCACCTGCGCAAAGGCTTCAGTGAAGTAGTCGAACAACAACCGGGGACGCTGCGACAAGGCGGCGATCGGGGTGTCAGAGCCCATTGCCCCCAACGGCTCGATCCCCGCCTGGGCCATCGGCGCGAGCAGGATGCGTAACTCCTCCTCGGTGTATCCGAAAATCTGTTGGCGTCGGGTGACCGAGGCGTGCGTGTGCCGCACGTGGGCGCGAGTCGGAAGATCCGACATACGGACCATGTTTTCGTTCAACCACTGCTGATAGGGAGCAGCGCCTGCGAGCTCGGCCTTGAGCTCGCGGTCATCGACGATCTCGCCTTTGGCGGTGTCGACCAAGAACATGCGACCGGGCTCGACGCGACCCTTTTTGACGACGCGCTCCGCAGGGATATCCAGCACGCCGGACTCGCTCGACAACACCACGAGCCCGTCGTCGGTCACCCAGTAACGCGAGGGACGCAGACCGTTGCGATCCAGCACGCCACCGACCTGATTGCCGTCGGTGAAGACGAGGTTCATCGGGCCGTCCCATGGCTCCATGAACATCGAGTGGAACTCGTAGAACGCGCGCAGCGACGGGTCCATCTCGTCGTTGTTCTCCCACGGCTCGGGCACCATCATCAGCACCGAGTGCGGCAGGGAACGCCCACCGAGGTGGACCAATTCGAGCACTTCGTCGAAGGTCGCCGAGTCGCTCGCGTCCGGGGTGCAGATCGGCAACACACCGCTCAGTCCGCCGGGGAACAGGTCACTCGCCAAGATCGATTCGCGGGCCTGCATCCAGTTGCGGTTGCCCCGCACGGTGTTGATCTCACCGTTGTGTGCGATCAACCGGTAAGGGTGAGCCAAGGGCCACGAAGGGAAGGTGTTGGTCGAAAAACGTGAGTGCACGATGGCCAAGGTTGAGGCGTAGCGCTCGTCGCGTAAGTCCGGGAAGTAGGCCGGCAGCTGGTTAGTGGTGAGCATGCCCTTATAGGTGATCGTGCGGGTCGACAGCGACACCGGGTATGTCGGCGTGTGCCGCTCGATCTTCTTGCGCGCCACCCAGGCCCGACGCTCTAGAGGTAAACCTGACTCGCCGTCGGGGCCTGCGACGAAGACCTGCTTCATCACCGGCATCACCGACGCGGCGAGGCTGCCGAGCATGTCAGTCTCAACCGGCACGTCACGCCAAGCCAAGACGGTGAGGCCGATTTTGCGTAGGTGAGACTCGACTTCACGCTGAGCCTCGAGAGTGTCTGAGCCCGTCGTGTCGTCCGTGCGGGGCAAGAAGAAGATGCCGGCCGCATACGCGCCGGGTTCCGGGAGCTCAGCGTCGAGGACGGAGCGGAAGAACGCGTCAGGGATCTGGGTCAGGATGCCCGCACCGTCACCCGAGTCCGGCTCTGCGCCGACGGCACCGCGGTGGTCCAAGTTGTGCAGAGCAGTGAGTGCGTGGGCAACGATGTCGTGACCTGGGGTGCCGCGCAGTGTGGCCACGAACGCGACGCCACAGGCATCGTGCTCGTGCCGGCCGTCGTACAGGCCCTGCGCCTGGGGGGAGGAGGGCGCAATCGGGTACGGCGGCATGGCGGGTGCTTTGTTCATGGTCACCACTCAGGGTCGTCGGAGTCGGACGTCTAGACGATCGGGACGACGTTGACCCGAGACGTAAACTCCGATGATACCGATGGGGTCTGTCACTGGCGGCATCTACCATTGGCGTGTGCCTTCGACTTCCCCTCTGCTGCGTGCCCAACACGACCGATTGATCGTTCGCGGGGCGCGAGAGCACAACCTTCAAGACATCTCTGTCGATATCCCACGAGATGCCCTGGTCGTCTTTACCGGGCTTTCCGGCAGCGGCAAGTCGTCTTTGGCCTTCGACACCATCTTTGCTGAGGGGCAGCGGCGGTATGTCGAGTCGCTGTCGGCATACGCTCGTCAGTTCTTGGGGCAGATGGATAAGCCCGACGTAGACTTCATTGAGGGGCTCTCGCCGGCCGTCTCGATCGACCAAAAATCGACGAACCGCAACCCGAGATCGACCGTCGGCACCATCACCGAGGTCTATGACTACCTTCGCCTGCTGTTTGCCCGCGTCGGGCGACCGCACTGCCCGGTGTGTATGGAGCCGGTCGGGCGTCAAACCCCGCAGCAGATCGTGGATCGCTTGTTGGAGCTACCGCATGGCACCCGCTTCCAGGTCTTGGCCCCGGTCGTTAGGGCCCGCAAAGGCGAGTTCGTCGACTTGTTCAGCGAGCTGCAGACCAAGGGGTATGCCCGAGCCCGGGTCGATGGGGAGACGGTCCAGCTCGCCGAGCCTCCGACGCTGGAGAAGCAGAAAAAGCACTCCATCGAAGTGGTCATCGACCGTCTGGTGGCCAAGGGCGACGACACCGGAGCCAAACGCCGTCTGACCGACTCCGTGGAGACCGCTTTGAAGTTGGCCACCGGGATCGTGGTGATCGATTTCGTCGATTCTGACGGTTCTGCTGACGAGGGTAAGACCTGGCCGATGGGGGAGGCGCTGCCCTCGGAGCGGCGATTCTCCGAGAAGATGGCGTGCCCCAACGACCACCCACTGTCCATGGACGAGATCGAGCCGCGCTCGTTCTCCTTCAATTCACCCTTCGGTGCCTGCTCGTCCTGCACCGGCATCGGTGTCGAGTTGGAGGTGGACCCCGAGTTGGTGATCCACGACGAAGACGCCAGCATCCTCGGTGGAGCCATCACTCCCTGGTCCAATGCCCATGGCATCAACGACTACTACCTGCGAGTGCTGGGCGGGCTCGGCGACGATATGAAGTTCTCGCTCGAGTCGCCATGGCGGTCTCTTCCTGGCCGCGCGCGGGACGCCATCCTCTTTGGCTACAAGCACAAGGTTCACGTCAGCTACAAAAACCGCTTCGGTCGCGAACGCTCCTACTCGACCGGGTTTGAAGGCGTCATTCCCTACATCAAGCGCAAGCACGCCGAGACTGAGTCCGAGCACAGCCGCGACCGCTACGAGGGCTACATGCGCGAGGTGCCTTGCCCGGTGTGCGCCGGGGCCCGACTCAAGCCCGAATCGCTGGCCGTGTTGGTGGGCGGGCGCAGCATCTCGGAGATCTGCGTCATGCCCATCGACCAGTGCGCCGAGTTCTTGGACGGCATCGCCTTCACCGCCCGTGAGGTCGCGATCGCTGAGCGGGTGATTAAAGAGATCTCCGCGCGGATGGGCTTCCTCCTCGACGTGGGCCTGGACTACCTCTCGCTCAGTCGCCCTGCAGGCACGTTGTCCGGCGGCGAAGCCCAGCGAATCAGGCTGGCCACCCAGATCGGCTCGGGCTTGGTCGGCGTGTTGTACGTCTTGGACGAGCCCTCTATTGGTCTGCACCAGCGCGACAACCACCGATTGATCGAGACGTTGACCCGCCTGCGCGACCTCGGCAACACCCTGATCGTTGTCGAGCACGACGAGGACACGATCGCGGCCGCCGACTGGGTGGTCGACATCGGGCCAGGCGCTGGCGAGCACGGCGGCAAGGTCGTGCACTCCGGTGATGTGGCGGGCCTACTAGCTCACCCCACGTCGGTCACGGGGGCTTACCTGTCGGGACGTCGGGTGATCGACATGCCGCACCAGCGGCGCGGCCAGGACGGCCGCTACGTCAAGGTCATCGGGGCCCGCGAAAACAACCTCGACGGGGTCAACGTGTCGATTCCGCTGGGCAACTTGGTCGGGGTGACCGGGGTGTCGGGCTCGGGCAAATCCACGCTCATCAACGAGATCCTCTACAAGGTCATGGCCAACCAACTCAACGGTGCCCGCCAGGTCCCCGGCCGCCACCGTCGCGTCGAGGGCTTGGACCAACTCGACAAGGTGGTGCACGTCGATCAGGGCCCGATTGGTCGCACCCCGCGCAGCAACCCGGCGACCTATACCGGCGTCTGGGATCACGTCCGCAAACTGTTTGCCGAGACGACTGAGGCCAAGATCCGGGGCTACTTGCCGGGCCGGTTCTCCTTCAACGTCAAGGGTGGGCGATGTGAAGCCTGCAGCGGTGACGGAACGCTCAAGATCGAGATGAACTTCCTCCCCGACGTCTACGTGCCGTGCGAGGTGTGCCACGGCGCTAGGTACAACCGCGAGACGCTGGAGGTTCACTTTAAGGGCCGCACGGTCGCCGACGTGTTGAATATGCCGATTGAAGAGGCTGCCGAGTTCTTCGCGGCCGTCCCGGCTATTTCCCGGCACCTGCGGACTCTCGTGGATGTGGGTTTGGGGTATGTCCGGCTCGGGCAGTCCGCGCCCACCCTGTCCGGCGGCGAGGCGCAACGGGTCAAGTTGGCCTCCGAGCTGCAAAAACGTTCAACCGGCCGCACCGTCTACGTGCTCGACGAGCCGACCACAGGGCTGCACTTCGAAGACATCCGCAAACTGCTGGGCGTCCTGCAGGGACTTGTCGACAAGGGCAACACTGTCATTGTGATCGAGCACAACCTGGACGTGATCAAGTCGGCCGACTGGGTTATCGACATGGGCCCCGAGGGTGGAGTAGGTGGTGGCCGCGTGGTTGCCACCGGCACCCCCGAGCAGGTGGCTCGCAGCGAAGCAAGCTATACCGGAACGTTCCTGGCCAGGCTTTTGGAGCGGCACGCCGTCGCTTCGTCCGCCTAGTCGCACCGCAGCATGTCGCTACCTTATCGAAGGAGAAACTCATGGATCCGCACACTGACGACTCCACCAAGGCCGGACCTCAGGACACCACCTCCCCGATTCACCCGGGACGCCGAGTGGTCATGCGCGCCGGGGTTGCGGTCCCCGTCGGGGTCGGTTTGGCGACGCTAGCGGCCTGCGGCTCCGAAGAGTCCGGTGGTAGCGCCGAGCCTGCGGGAGGCGACACGTCAGGAGGCGACACGTCCGGTAGCGACACCTCCGATCAAACCGGGGAATCGGGCGGGGCAGACGCGTCCCCCGACGGTTTCCCAACTGCTGATGTCCCGGTGGGCGGCGCAACCTACGACGAAGCCTCTGAGACGGTCTACACCCAGCCGACCGATGGCGACTTCAGGGCGTTCGACTCGACCTGCCCACACCAACAGTGCGCAGTGTCGGGGTTTGCTGACGGCGAGCTGCTGTGCCCCTGTCATGGCAGCAAGTTCAACCTGGACACTGGAGCTGTCACGGGTGGACCGGCCCCGTCGGGACTCACGGCTCGCGAGGTCACCGTCAGCGGCGCCGACCTGGTGCTCGGCTAGGCGCGAGCCCGCTCACTGTGGCTGATCCCTCGACTTACCGCCCGGGTCCGGGCGAGATTCCCCTCGACCCGGGGGTCTACCGGTTCCGTGATGCTCACCAGCGCGTCATCTACGTCGGCAAAGCCAAGTCACTGCGACCCCGGCTCAGTTCCTACTTCCAAGACATCTCGGCGCTGCACCCACGCACTCGCTCCATGGTCACGACAGGGGCCAGCGTCGAGTGGACCGTCGTCAGCAACGAAGTCGAGGCCCTGCAACTCGAGTACTCCTGGATCAAGGAGTTCGACCCACGCTTTAACGTCAAATACCGCGACGACAAGTCCTACCCCTACCTCGCGGTCACGCTCGGCGAAGACTTCCCCAGGGCTCAAGTCCTACGTGGGGCCAAACGACCGGGCACTCGATATTTCGGTCCGTACACACACGCGTGGGCCATCCGGGAAACCCTCGACCTGGTCTTGCGCGTCTTCCCGTTGCGCACCTGCAGCAAGGGCGTCTTCAATCGGGCGGCTCAGGTCGGCCGGCCATGCCTTCTGGGATACATCGACAAGTGCTCAGCGCCTTGCGTCGGCAACGTCGACGAGCAGGAGCACCGCGAGATCGCCGAAGACTTCTGCGACTTCATGGCCGGCAACACCGGCCGGTTCGTCAAACGCCTAGAGACCAAGATGAAGGAAGCCAGCGCAGACCTCGACTTCGAGGCGGCCGCCCGGCTCCGCGATGACGTCGGCGCCCTGAAGCGGGCCCTGGAGCGCTCAGCGGTCGTGTTGCCGGACGCCACGGACGCGGACGTTTTTGCGATGGCTGAAGACGAGTTGGAAGTGGCTGTGCAAGTTTTCCACGTCCGCGGCGGGCGCATTCGGGGTCAGCGCGGATGGGTGAGCGAGAAGGGCGCAGAGGATTCTGGCGACATCGTGGAGCACCTGCTGCAACAGGTCTACGGCGGGGAGTCGCCGGAGGCGGTGCCGCGCGAGGTGCTGGTCCCGTTGATGCCTACTGCAGGCAGTGACGTTGACCTGTGGCTCAGCGGCTTGCGCGGATCGAACGTCTCGGTGCGCATCCCCCAACGGGGTGACAAGCGGGCGCTGATGGAGACCGTCGCACGCAACGCCCAGCAGTCCCTGGCACGGCATAAAATCACTCGTTCAGGCGATCTCACGTTGCGCAGCCAAGCCCTGCACAACTTGCAAGAGGTGCTGGAGCTCGACGAAGCGCCGCTTCGGATGGAGTCCTTCGACATCTCGCACGTCCAAGGCACCAACGTCGTGGGATCTATGGTGGTCTTCGAAGACGGCCTTCCGCGCAAGTCCGAGTACCGCAAGTTCATCGTGCGCGAGGGCACCGGCGACGACACCGCCGCGATGCACGAAGTGCTGACCCGACGGTTCAAGTACCTCTCCCAACCCGCAATCGAACGTGACGAGCTGGGCAAACCGTCGAAGTTCGCCTACCCGCCCAACCTGGTTGTCGTCGATGGTGGCCTGCCGCAGGTCAATGCGGCCCAGGCTGCGCTGGGCGACGTGGGGGTCAACGATGTCGTGGTCATCGGTCTGGCCAAGCGGCTCGAAGAAGTGTGGGTCCCGGGGCAAGACTTTCCCGTGATCTTGCCGCGCAACAGCGAGGGTCTCTACCTCTTGCAGCGGGTGCGCGACGAGGCACACCGCTTCGCCAATACCTTTCACCGGCAACGGCGTTCCAAAGCGATGACCACCAGCGCCCTCGACGACATTCCAGGGCTGGGGCCAGCACGTCAGCAACAGCTTTTGGCCGCCTTCGGGTCAGTAAAACGGCTCCGAGCCGCTACCGTCGAGGACTTGCAGACGGTCTCGGGCATCGGCCCAGCACTGGCCGAATCGATCTCGACGGCGCTCTCCACTGCCGAGCAAGACCGGCCAGCGGTTAATGTCAGCACTGGCGAGGTCGTGGAATGAAAGGACAGGCAGTGAGGGGTTACCGATGAGTGAGCACGCAACACCAGCTTCACCGACCCGGGGCGAGTTTGTCCTTTTGACCGGCATGAGCGGCGCAGGTCGCACGACTGCGGCCGACGTGCTGGAGGACCGCGGCTGGTATGTCGTGGATAATCTTCCGGCCAAAATGTTGCCGGCCTTGGCGGAGGCCTTGGAAGACGATGCCCACCCTCGCGTCGCCGCCGTCGTTGATGTCCGAAGCCGGGACTTCGTCGCCGACTTCTCCCAATCCATGAACGATCTGCGCCGCACCGGGTGGCATCCGCTGATCTGCTTTCTCGATGCCACCGACGAAGTGTTGGTGCGCCGCTTCGACTCCGTCCGCCGACCCCACCCACTGCAAGGCGAGGGTTTGCTGCTGGACGGCATACGTCAAGAGCGACGGCTGCTGGCAGACATCAGATCGTCAGCCGAGATCGTCACCGACACCAGCGGATACAACGTCCATCAGCTCAGCGCCGCCATCGATCAGTTGCTCGGCAATGACGACGAGCCTCAACTGCGCCTTGCGGTGATGTCGTTCGGGTTCAAGTACGGCATTCCCCTCGATGCCGACATTGTCTTCGACATGCGCTTCCTGCCGAATCCGTACTGGGATCCGGATCTGCGCGAATTCAACGGCCGGGACGCACCGGTCCGCGACTTCGTGCTGGCCCAAGCGGGGGCGCTGGAGTTCATTGACAACGCCGAGAGGCTCCTGCGCACCTCGGTGCACGGGTATCTCGCCGAGCATCGACGGCACGTCACGCTCGCGGTGGGCTGCACGGGCGGCAAGCACCGCTCGGTGGCTACTGTCGAGCAACTGGCGGGTCGATTGAGTGAGTTGGCCGGCGTGTCCATCACTAGTTTCCACCGTGATTTGGGGCGCGAATGAGTGAGATGCGGATGGTCGCCCTCGGTGGCGGTCACGGCCTTGCCGCGTCTTTGCAGGCCCTTCGCCACCTCTCCGAGAACGTCACGGCCATCGTCACTGTCGCCGACGATGGTGGATCGAGCGGGCGGCTCCGCGACGAGTTCGACATTCTTCCACCCGGGGATCTGCGGATGGCGCTGGCCTCACTGTGTGAGGACACGAGCTGGGGGCATCAGTGGTCGTCGGTGTTACAACACCGACTCGGTGGCTCGGGGGAGTTGTCGGGGCACGCGCTGGGCAACCTCTTGCTCACGAGTTTGTGGGAGTTGACGGATGAGCCGGTCAAGGGTCTTGACGTGGCGGGGCGCCTGTTGAACATCCGCGGTCGTGTGCTGCCGATGTCCACGGTGCCCTTGATGATCGAAGCTGAGGTAGAGCTCGAGGCCAATGTGGTCGGCAGCGCGTCAGCGGCCGACTTCATCACCGTTCGGGGGCAATCGTCGATCGCTCGCTCCAAGGGACGGGTGAAGTCGGTGTCCCTATGGCCGTCCGAGCCGCCGGCGTGCGACGAGGCCGCAGAGGCAATCACGCTCGCCGATTGGGTCATTCTCGGCCCAGGCTCGTGGTTTACCTCCGTGATGCCGCATTTGCTGGTGCCGGGGATCCGTCAGGCGCTAGAGGCGACACCGGCACACAAGATCTTGACGCTGAACGTCAGCTCACACGACCAAGAAACTAGGGGATTCTCGATGGCCGAGCACGTCGAAGCGATGCGCAGCCACGCTCCCGGCCTCATGTTCGATTACGTGATAGCCGATCCGGGGGTGACAAGGACAGGCGAAGATGCGTTGCGCGAAGCCTGCGCGAGCGTTGGGGCCGAGCTCGTCGTATCGAGTGTCAGCAAGTTGCGAACTCAGGGGCAGCACGACACCTTGCGGTTGGCTGCGGCCTTCCGTGATGTGATGTCCCATCCATCCTCGTCCCTAGAGCCCAGCATCGAGCGCGGCGCGGACACACGAACGCTGCGGAGATGACTGGCATGGCGATGACGGCACGAGTGAAGGATGAGTTGAGTCGTCTCCCGGTCACCAAGACCTGTTGCCGCAAGGCTGAGGTGGCCACCATGTTGCGATTCGCCGGGGGGCTCCACATCATCGGCGGCCGGATCGTGATCGAAGCCGAGTTAGACACTGCCCAATCCGCTCGACGGTTGCGCGGCTTCATCCACGAGGTCTACGGCGTGCGCAGCGAGATCGTCGTGATGAGCGCCGGTGGGCTTCGCAAATCCACCCGGTATGTCGTCCGGGTGGCGACCGAGGGCGAGACGTTGGCTCGCCAGACCGGCTTGATCGACCACCGCGGGCGCCCAGTGCGAGGCCTGCCGCCCAAGGTGGTGGGTGCTTCGGTCTGCGACGCCGAAGCGGCGTGGCGCGGAGCGTTCTTGGCCCATGGGTCCATCACCGAGCCCGGTCGTTCCTCCGCGCTCGAGGTGACCTGCCCCGGTCCCGAGGCTGCGCTGGCCCTGGTTGGTGCTGCGCGCCGCTTGGGGTTGGCCTCCAAAGCGCGGGAAGTGCGTGGAGTTGACCGTGTCGTGTTGCGCGATGGTGATGCCATCGGGGCGATGCTGACCCGGTTAGGGGCACACGAGGCGGTGCTGACCTGGGAAGAGCGCCGGATGCGCCGCGAAGTGCGGGCCACGGCCAATCGGCTCGCAAATTTCGACGACGCAAATTTGCGTCGATCCGCGCGAGCAGCGGTTGCCGCCGGTGCGCGCGTGCAGCGCGCCCTCGACATACTCGGGCCCGACGTCCCGGAGCATCTTGCGGTCGCCGGACGGTTGCGTCTTCAGCACAAGCAGGCCAGTCTGGAGGAGCTCGGCGCTCTCGCCGAGCCTGCGATGACCAAAGACGCTGTGGCCGGGCGCATTCGACGGCTGTTAGCGATGGCAGACAAACGCGCCGACGAAGAGGGCATCCAAGGCACGGAGGGCGATGCTCCCGGCGGCATATTCGACGACTGACACTAAATCGAGACTTGGCTCCTGATCCCTTAGGTTAGGAGCCGAAGGCCATCCGCTGGTGCAACGTGGCTCCGGCGCGGCTCACCCCGAAGAGCGTGACCCACCACAACCGAAAGGCGAACCCGATGACCGTACGGGTAGGCATTAATGGATTTGGCCGCATCGGCCGCAACTTCTTCCGAGCTGTGCACGCATCTGGTGCCGACATCGAGATCGTGGGTGTCAACGACCTCACGGACAACGCCACCCTGGCGCACCTTCTGCGCTACGACTCGATCCTTGGTCGTCTCGATGGCGAAGTGACGTCCACCGACACCGAAATCGCCGTTGACGGCGTGTCGTTCAAGGCGTATGCCGAGCGTGACCCCAGCGCCTTGCCTTGGGGTGAGATCGGCGCCGACGTCGTCATCGAGTCCACCGGTATCTTCACCGAGGCCAGCGCCGCGCAGACCCACATCGATGCCGGCGCGAAGAAGGTCATCATCTCGGCACCCGCCAAGAACGAAGACATCACCATCGTTATGGGTGTCAACCACGAGAAATACGACGCCAGCGCGCACCACATCATCTCCAACGCGTCGTGCACCACGAACTGTTTGGCGCCCATGGCCAAGGCGCTCAACGACGACTTGGGGATCGTAAAGGGTCTGATGACGACCATTCACGCCTACACCCAGGACCAGAACCTGCAGGATGCGCCTCACAAGGATTTGCGTCGCGCCCGCGCCGCGGCCCTGAACATCGTGCCGACCACGACCGGTGCCGCCAAGGCTGTCGCCCTCGTGCTGCCGGAGCTCAAGGGCAAGCTCGACGGCTTCGCGCTGCGCGTCCCCATCGCCACCGGCTCGGCGACGGATCTGACCTTCGAGGCAGCCCGGGAGACCACCGCCGAAGAGGTCAACGCGATCGTCAAGGCCGCTGCAGACGGTCCTCTCAAGGGCATCCTGCGCTACACCGAAGACCCCATCGTGTCCAAGGACATCGAGACCGACCCGGCCTCATGCATCTTCGACTCCGGCCTGACCAAGGTGATCGGCAACCAGGTCAAGGTCGTCGGCTGGTACGACAACGAGTGGGGTTACTCCTCACGCTTGGTCGACCTCACCACCCTCGTCGGCAAAAGCATCTGAGCAAATGCGCACCATAGATTCCCTCTCCGATCTGCGCGGCAAGCGAGTCTTGGTGCGCAGTGATCTGAACGTTCCGCTCGACGGGGCGCGGATCACCGACGATGGTCGCGTCCGCGCGTCGGTCCCGACCATCGAACGACTGACCCAGGCGGGCGCGCGTGTCATCGTGTGCGCCCACCTGGGGCGTCCCAAAGGCGCCCCAGAAGCGAAGTACTCCCTGGAGCCGGTCGCTGCGCGGCTGTCCGAACTGTTGGGATCTCCCGTGAGCTTCAGCGCCGAGACGGTGGGGGAGTCTGCGCAGTCCGCAGTCGACGCCCTCGACGACGGCGACGTGCTCGTCCTGGAAAACCTACGTTTCAACGCGGGCGAGACGGCCAAAGACGACGAGACTCGTGGCGCGTTCGCTCAGCAACTGGCCGATCTCGCTGACGCCTACGTCAGTGACGGTTTCGGCGTCGTGCACCGCAAGCAGGCCAGCGTGTATGACGTGGCGACCTTGCTGCCGCACGCGGCAGGTGGGCTCGTGGTGGACGAAGTGACCGTCATGAAGGCTTTGCGCGACGACCCCGCCCGTCCGTATGCCGTGATTCTCGGTGGCGCAAAGGTGAGCGATAAGCTCGGTGTCATCGAATCACTGCTTAACACGGCCGACCGCATCTTGGTGGGCGGCGGGATGGTATTCACCTTCCTCAAAGCCCAGGGCCACGAGGTGGGTAACAGCCTGCTCGAAGAAGACCAGATCGAACGTGTGCGCGGCTACATGGAGACCGCCGAAGCCACGGGCGTTCAGATCGTGCTGCCCACCGACATCGTCGCGGCAACTGCCTTCGCGGCCGACGCCGATCACGAGGTCGTGGCGGCAGACGCCATCCCGGCTGACCGACTTGGTCTCGACATCGGGCCGGAGTCTGCGAAGGTGTTTGTGGCAGCGTTGGCCGACGCACAAACCATCTTTTGGAATGGCCCCATGGGTGCCTTCGAGATGGAGCCTTTTGCTGCTGGCACCCAGGCCATCGCGCAAGCTCTGACCGAGCGCACCGCCGCTGGTGCGCTCACCGTCGTAGGCGGTGGCGACAGCGCTGCGGCCGTGCGGCAAATGGGCTTTGCCGATGACCAGTTCGGCCACATCTCCACCGGCGGTGGAGCCAGTTTGGAATACCTCGAAGGCAAAGACCTTCCCGGACTCGACGTTTTGGAGAATTGATGGCGACGCGCACCCCGCTGATGGCGGGCAACTGGAAGTTGAACCTCGACCACCTGCAGGCCACTCATCTGGTGCAGAAGCTGGACTGGAGCCTCAAGGACGGCAAGCACGACTTCGCTTCCGTCGAGGTCACCGTCCTTCCGCCGTTCACAGACCTTCGCTCGGTGCAGACCCTTGTGCAGGGCGACAAACTGGAGTTGAAGTACGGCGCACAGGACCTCTCCCAACACGATGCCGGTGCCTACACCGGTGAAATCTCGGGAGCCTTCCTGGCCAAACTTGGCTGCAGTTACGTCGCGGTCGGTCACAGCGAGCGACGCGAGCACCACGGCGAAGACGACGCGCTGGTTGCGGCCAAGGTCAAGGCCGCTCTGCGCCACGACCTGGTGCCCATCATCTGCATCGGTGAGCCCTTGGAGGTCCGCCAAGAGGGCACCCACGTGAAGTTGGTGCTGCAACAAGTGCGCGCAGCCCTCGAGGGTCTGCGCCCTGAGCAGATCAGCTCAGTGGTGCTCGCCTATGAGCCTGTGTGGGCCATTGGCACCGGAGAAGTCGCGACTCCTGAAGATGCCCAAGAGGTGTGCGCTGCTATCCGCTCAGAGTTGCGTAACCTGGCTGGCGACGCAGTCGCTGATGGGGTTCGCGTCCTCTACGGCGGTTCGGTCAAGCCGGGCAGCGTTGCGGCCATCATGGAGCAGGACGATGTCGACGGTGCGCTCGTTGGTGGAGCGTCCATCAGCGTCGATGACTTTGCCGCCATCTGCCGCTACCGCCAGCATCACGGCCAAGGCGCCTGACTGGGTTAGGCTAAGTCGGTTAAGTGCTGAGAAGCAGCGAACAATCCTGATGGTGGTGTAACGGCGTGGATGGTGTCCGGATCTTTCTGGATGTCCTGCTTGTGTTGAGTGGGCTCTTCTTAGTGCTTTTGATCTTGATGCACAAGGGACGCGGCGGTGGCCTCTCGGACATGTTCGGCGGCGGTATGTCGAGCAGTTTGGGCGGCTCGTCGATCGCCGAGCGCAACCTGAACCGGATCACCATCGCGATGGCAGTCATCTGGGTGACATCGATTGTTGGGATCGGCATTCTTATTTCCTAGGACTGACCCGTTGATAGGAGCACCAAAGAATGGCAACGAGCTCAATCAAGGGCAGCCGCGTAGGTAGTGGCCCCATGGGAGAGGTTGAGCGCGGTTCGCGCGCGCCAGCCATCACCGCGTCCTACTGGTGTGCCAACGAGCACGAATCTCAACGTCACTTCTCGGACGAGGGCGGGATCGAGGTGCCGCCTACGTGGGATTGCCCGCGGTGTGGCCTTCCAGCGGGACAGGATCGGGAGAACCCTCCGGCTGCTGTGCGGATCGAGCCGTTCAAGACCCACTTGGCTTACGTCAAAGAGCGACGATCAGACACCGATGGTGCCGAGCTCCTCGACGAAGCACTAGCAACGATGCGCCGGCGCAGGGGAATCAGCCCCAACTAGGAGTTGCCAGCTGCCGCGGCGTCGAGCCACCACACGGTGTCCCCACGTCCGCGCACCCAGGATGCGGGAACGTCGCTGGTGTTCGCCTCGGAAGCGCGCGCGGTGCTCACGGCCTCAGCCTTGTCGGCTCCAGCCACGATGAAAAAGACGGCGCGGGAGTTGTTCAACACCGGTGTTGTCATCGACACCCTTAACGGGGGAGGCTTAGGCGAGTCGGTGACGGACACTGTCGTGATCGAGACGTCGTCAACGCTGATCTCGCTGCGACCGGGAAACAACGAAGCCACGTGAGTGTCGGGGCCCATGCCGAGCAACATCACGTCAAACATCGGCGCTGCGATATCACCCTCGACGCCAATCGGCTCCGCCAGCGACGCTAACTGGCTGGCGTAATCCGCGGTAGCGGCCGGAAGCCCAGCACGATCGTTGGTCCCGTCGTCGGCATCCGACCGGGCACCTAGCAGCCGGTGAATCGAGGCAGCGGGGATGCCGAGCGTGGTCAATCCGGCATCGTCGGCCTGTTGATCGTTGCGATCCGCATGACCCCGGGGGACAAAGCGCTCATCGCCCCACCAGACGTGCACGTCTTCCCATACCGGCGTTCCAGCGCTGGAGTCGGCAAGGGCGTGCACCACTTCGCTGCCCATGGACCCCCCGGTCAGGCACAGGTGGGCCCTCCCCCGCAACCGAACGGCCGCGCTCAGATCGGCCACGATTTGCTCGGCGACGGCCTGGGCAAGTTCCTTCTTGCCAGAACGCACCTCTTCGACGGCGCGCTCGGTTGCGGCGAGTCGCTCCTCGATGGCTTGCTCCAACCGTTCGGGATGTGGGGAACCCACCTCGGGCTTGACCCGCGAGAGCGCCGCTGATCCGTAGGCCGACGTTTGGGTCGCCTTACGCGAAGGACGCTCCGGCGCTTCGCCGGCCCGGATGGCGTCACTTTGGCTCACGGACCGCTTCGAAATGCGCGACAGGCCCTGGCATAGCGCTGCGGCATACACCTGGTCGTCGTCTAGCCGTCGTAGTTCTGCCGCCAGCGATTCCGACAGCCCGGGCTCGAGCAGGGCCACCTCACGAATGGGTTGTCCGGGCTGCGACAGCGCAGCAACCTGACCCTCGGTGCGGATGAGGTCGATAGGACCGCTAGCCCGCTGCATATGCACACTGACCAAGCCGGTTCCGGATTGGCTACGGGCACGCAACACGGTGACGTCGAGGGCATGGCCGAGCCAGCCAGCAAGCAGGTCGGCGCTGGCGCAGTCCGACTCGGCGGTCACCGTCACGGATGTGACACTGTCGTAGGGCGGGTCGTCCAGGGTGGCCGCCAACAAAGCGCGCCACCGGGTGATCCGCGTCCACGCGAGGTCGGTGTCTCCGCTGCGGTAATGCTGCGCTCGACGCTTGAGCTGCCGGGAGGGCTTAGTGCACGGCGTCGCGTCGGTGATGCGCCGATGAGCCAACTGGCCCAGAGGCGAGTCCGCCACATCTGCGGGGGGCTCACCGGGCCACCACCCGACGATGGGGGAGTCCGGCAAGAGCAGCGGCGTGACTACCGAGTCGCCATGATCGGCTAACGCGCCGTACAGCCTCAGGACGACGATCTCGCTGGCCCCGGCATCCCCACCGACCCGGATTTGGGCGTCGAGACGCTGCTTGCCTCGGGCGTTACCGCGCACCACGACGATAATCCGGGCGGGGTGCTGTCGGGTGGCGTCGTTGGCCGCCGCGATCGCCTCGTCGGCACTGGTCTCATCGACCTGCACTAAGAGCGTCAGCACCCGGCCCATCGCCATGGCACCCACTTCGTTGCGCAGGCTGACGAGGCGTTTGCTGATCGTGCCAGTGGTAGTGCTAGGTAGGTCAACGATCATGGCAATCTCCATTCCCGGCCGTCGGCGCGCATCATCTCGTCGGCCTCCTCAGGCCCCCAGGTGCCGGCCCGATAGTCGTGCGGGGGGGTAGAACTCCGGTGCCAGTGATCCACGATCGGGTCCAGGATCTTCCAGGACAGCTCCACCTCTTGGTGGCGCGGGAAGAGCGGTGGGTCGCCCAGCAGCACGTCCAGAATGAGCCGCTCGTAGGCCTCCGGGCTTGACTCGGTGAACGATGCTCCGTAGCCGAAGTCCATCGTGACGTCGCGCACCTCCATAGTGGAGCCGGGCACCTTTGAGCCGAAGCGGACGGTCACTCCCTCGTCGGGTTGCACCCGAATGACGATGGCGTTGCGACCCAATTCCTCGGTCGCAGTGCTGGCAAACGGCAAATGCGGGGCCCGTTTGAACACGACGGCGATCTCGGTGACCCGCTTGCCGAGGCGCTTGCCGGTGCGCAGGTAGAACGGCACGCCGGCCCAGCGGCGAGTGTGCACCTTGAGTTGCACTGCGGCATACGTCTCGGTGGTGGAATCGTCCCCGACCCCGTCTTCGGACATGTACCCGCGTACCTTCTCGCCGCCTTGCCAGCCCTCGGCATACCGTCCGCGGCAGGTCGAAGTGGAGAGGTCGTCGGGCAACTGAACCGACGCCAGCACCTTTTCTTTCTCCGTGCGCACGGCGTCGGCGTTGAAGCCGATGGGTTCCTCCATGGCCGTCAAGGCCAGGAGTTGAAGCAGGTGGTTCTGAATGACGTCCTTGGCCGCTCCGACGTCGTCGTAGTAGCCGGCCCGCCCACCGATACCGATGTCTTCGGCCATGGTGATTTGCACGTGGTCGACGTAGTTGCTGTTCCAAATGGGCTCGAACATTTGGTTGGCGAACCGCAACGCCAGCATGTTCTGCACAGTCTCTTTACCCAGGTAGTGGTCGATGCGAAACACCGAGTCTGGAGGGAAGACCGACTCGACGATCTCATTGAGCGCCTGCGCGCTCTCCAGGTCGTTGCCAAACGGCTTTTCGATAATCACCCGGCGCCACGTGTCGGGGGAGGGAGCGCTGAGTCCTGAATCGCGCAACTGCTGACAGACCGGGGCAAACCAATCGGGCGGGATCGAGAGATAGAACGCGTGGTTGCCACCCGTGCCGCGCTCTTCGTCCAAGGCGTGCACGGTTTGGGCTAAGAGTTTGAACGCTTCGGGATCGTCGAAGGCGCCGGGAACGAAACGGAACCCCTGGGCTAACCCTCGCCATACGTCCTCGCGAAAGGGTGTGCGGGCGTGAGCTTTGACGGAATCGTGCACTACCGACGCGAAGTCTTCGTCGTCCCAATCCCGCCGGGCAAAGCCCACCAGGGAAAACCCGGGCGGCAGGAGCCCACGGTTGGCGAGGTCGTAAATCGCCGGCATCAACTTCTTACGCGCGAGGTCGCCGGTCACGCCGAACATGACCATGCTGCACGGCCCCGCGATCCGGGGAAGACGGCGGTCTTCCGGATCGCGGAGCGGGTTGTGCTGCGCTGTCACTGGTGAGCCAGGTCGCAGATCGCGATCACTTGTCGCCGGACTTGGCGGCGTCGAGCTCGGTCTGGACGGTGTCAAGCAGTTCACTCCACGACTTCTCGAACTTCTCGACGCCCTCCTCTTCGAGGACCTTGACGACGTCGGCGTAGGAGACCCCGACACGCTCGAGGTCGTTCAAGACCTCCTGAGCCTGCGCGTAGTTGCCGGTCACCGCGTCACCCGTGATCTCGGCGTGATCCTCCGCTGCATCCATCGTCTTGGCCGGCATCGTGTTGACCGTCTGGGGGGCCACTAGGTCAGTGACGTACATGGTGTCTGGGTAGTCGGGGTTCTTGACTCCCGTGGAGGCCCAGAGCGGACGCTGTGCGTGCGCACCATCGTCGGCCAGGTTCTGCCAGCGCGGTGTGGAGAAGACCTCTTCGAAGGCCTGGTAGGCAAGGCGGGCGTTGGCTACTCCAGCCTTACCGAGCAGACCACGGGCTTCGTCCGTGTCCAGCTTCTCAAGGCGGCTATCGATCTCTGCATCAACGCGGGAGACGAAAAAGGACGCGACCGAGTGGATCTTAGAGAGGTCCACTCCGTGCTCACGGGCTTGCTCGACACCGGTGAGGAACGCGTTCATCACTCCGCGGTAGCGATCGAGCGAGAAGATGAGGGTCACGTTGACGCTGATGCCTTTGGCCAGGGTCTGGCTGATGGATGGCAATCCTTCGATCGTGGCCGGGATCTTGATCAGTACGTTGGGCCGGTCAACGGTGTCGTAGAGGCGCTGCGCCATCTCCACCGTCGCTTCGGTGTCGGCGGCCATGCGAGGGTCGACTTCGATCGATACTCGACCGTCGACACCGTCGGTGCTCTCGAAGACGGGCATCAAGATGTCGCAGGCGTCCCGCACGTCTTCGGTGGTGATGGTGAAGACCGTCTTCTCGACGTCCGCGTCTTCGGCGGCGAGTTCCTTGATCTGGGGCGTGTAGGACTCGCCGTCGGCTAGGGCGGCGGCGAAGATGCTGGGGTTGGTGGTCACCCCTACGACGTGCTTGTCCTCCAGCAGCCTCTGGAGCTCACCCTCTTTGATCATCGGACGGTTCAGGTCGTCGAGCCAGATCGACACCCCTGCGTCGGAGAGTTGCTTGAGGCGGTTGGTGGATGCGTTCGTGGCTGTAGTCATAGCGTCCTCACTTCTGGGTTGCGTCGCTGGAATGGGTGCCACCGGATGCGGCGTCCCCGGTGGGGTGGGCCTCGTCGGTCTTCTCGGTGGGGGTGTTCTGCATGGGGCCTTCGCCGGCTTCAACGGCCTTCATTGAGTTGTGCGCTGCCGCAGTGACCGCTTCGGCCGTGATCCCGAACTCTTGGTACAAGCGCTCGTAGTCAGCGGAGGCACCGAAGTGATCGATGCTGATCATCCGACCGGCGTCACCGACGACCTCGCGCCAACCCTGGGACACTCCAGCCTCCACGCTGACGCGGGCGCGCACAGCGGGGGGAAGGACCTCTTCGCGGTAGCTCTGGTCCTGCTTGTCGAACCACTCGCGGCACGGCATAGAGACGACCCGGGTGGGCACACCGTCGGCCTGCAGCGTTTCGCGGGCCTGCAGGGCCAAAGAGACCTCAGAGCCGGTCGCCACGAGGATAACCTTGAGGTCACCGCCTTCGGCATCGGCCAACACGTACCCGCCTTGCGCCACACCGTCAGCCGAACCGAAGACCGACCGGTCCAGGGTCGGCACGTTCTGACGGGTCAACGCCATCGCGCAGGGGTGGTCGACGGTCTCCAGCACCGTGCGCCAGGCCACGGCCGTCTCGTTGGCGTCTGCGGGGCGTATGACATCGAGGCCGGGGATGGCCCGCAGCGAAGCCAACTGCTCGATCGGCTGGTGGGTCGGGCCGTCTTCGCCGAGACCGATGCTGTCGTGGGTCCAAACGTAAATGGTCGGCAACTGCTGGATTGACGCGAGGCGCACAGCCGGGCGCATGTAGTCGGAGAAGATCAAGAACGTGCCGCCGTATGGGCGGGTCAAACCCTCAAGGGCGATGCCGCTGAGGATCATGCCCATGCCGTGCTCGCGGATGCCGAAGTGCAGCGTGCGCCCGTATTCGTTACCGGGGAACTTCTTCGTGGCCTTGCCGCCCGGCACGAAACTGGGGACGTCGTCCATCGTCGTGTTGTTTGAGCCGGCGAGGTCCGCAGAGCCGCCCCACAGCTCGGGCATGACGTCGGCGAGGGCGGAGAGGATTTCCCCGGAGGCCTTGCGGGTGGCTACTCCCTTTTCGCTCGGCTCAAACGTCGGGATGGCCTCCGCCAAGCCCTCGGGCAGTTCCTTGGCCAGAAGTCGATCAAGAAGAGCAGCACCGTCCGTGTTGCTCTCTCGCCATGCGTCATACCCCTTTTGCCATTCGGCGTGGGCCTCTTGACCGCGTCCCACGACCTTGCGGGTGTGTTCGTGGATCTCGGTCTCTTCCGGGAAGTGCACGCCGGGGTCGAAACCGAGAAGTTTTTTGGTGGCAGCAATATCGTCGGCCCCGAGCGCTGAGCCGTGCGCACCACCGGTGTCCCGCGCCTCCGGTGCGGGCCAGGCGATGATCGTGCGCAGGATGACCAGCGTGGGCTTGTCAGTGCGCGTCTTGCTGGCTTCGAGCGCGGCATACAACGAGTCGACGTCTTCGGTGTAGGGCTCTTCCTTGCGCCAGTCGACGGTCTCGACGTGCCAGCCGTAGGCCTCGTAGCGCTTACCGACATCCTCGCTAAACGAGATGTCGGTGTCGTCCTCGATGGAGATGTAGTTCTGGTCGTAGATGAGCGTCAAGTTCGAGAGCTCCTGGTGACCGGCCAGCGAGCAGGCCTCGCTGCTGACGCCTTCCATCATGTCGCCGTCGGAGGCGATGACCCAGACGTGGTGGTCGAAAGGAGAGGTCAGCGGTGCTGCCTCGGGATCGAACATGCCGCGCTGGCGACGCTGCGCCATCGCCATACCCACTGCTGAGGCCAAACCGGAGCCCAACGGGCCGGTCGTGATCTCGACACCGGTGGTGTGGTGGACCTCGGGGTGGCCGGGCGTCTTCGAGCCCCACGTGCGCAGCGCCTTGAGGTCGTCCATCTCCAGGCCGTAGCCGCTCTGATACAGCTGGATGTACTGGGTCAGGCTCGAGTGCCCACAGGAGAGCACGAACCGGTCGCGGCCCAACCACGACGGGTCGGACGGGTCGTGACGCATGACGTTCTGGTAAAGCAGGTAGGCCAGCGGCGCGAGGCTCATCGCCGTGCCCGGGTGACCACTGCCGCACTCTTCGACGGCATCAGCGGCCAGCAAGCGCACAGTGTCGACGGCGCGGACGTCCACGTCGGTCCACCCTGCCGCCTCAGCCACTGGGTACGCCAGTTCGCTGCTACGACCGGACGTGAAGGAGGTGTTCTGCTGAGTCACGAAGGCTCCTCGCCTTTTGGGGGGTGTCTTACCGGTGTGTCACGAACGTCTCGAGCCTAACGCGTGAGGCCCGAACCGTGCAGCCCGTGCGGCCAAGTAGCATTGAGACTTACGCGCATTTCACCTCATCGTTTTCACCGGAAGGGCATCAGTGACCGACCTGGACGCCCGACCTCCTAGTGCGAGTTCGCCTCGATCCGCTCGCGCGGTGGTCGCCGACTACGTGTCGTTGACCAAGCCTCGGATCATCGAATTACTGTTGGTGACGACCTTCCCGGTGATGTTCTTGGCCGAGCGCGGAGTGCCGTCCCTGTGGTTGATCGTGGCCACGATGGTGGGCGGCATACTGGCGGCGGCTTCGGCCAACGCGCTGAACTGCTACATCGATCGTGACATCGACGCGCAGATGGATCGCACCGCCCACCGGCCGCTGGTGACTGGGGCCATTTCCCCGCGCAACTCAGTGATCTTCGGCACGGTCCTCGGGATTGCCTCGGTGGTGTGGCTCGCCACCCTGGTCAACACCATCAGTGCTGCCCTGGCGTTTGGGGCAATCGTTCTGTACGTCGTCTTTTACACCATCCTGCTCAAGCGTCGGACGTCTCAGAACATCGTCTGGGGCGGCGTCGCCGGGTGTATGCCGGTGCTCATCGGCTGGTCGGCCGTCACCGGATCGTTGTCGTGGGCTGCACTGGTCTTGTTCTTGGTGGTGTTCTTCTGGACGCCGCCGCACTACTGGCCGCTGTCGATGCGGTTTAAGGACGACTACGCCAACGCGGGTGTCCCGATGCTGCCGGTGGTGGCTGACGACATCGCCGTGGGCAAGCAGATCGTGGCCTACTCGTGGGTCACCGTCGCCGTCTCGCTGGCCCTAGTCCCCGTTGCCCCGATGGGCTGGTTGTATGTGATCACAGCCGTCGTCTCCGGCGCGGTCTTCATCATCGAGGCCCACCGCCTCCTGAGCCGGGCCAAGCGCGGCATCTCCGGCAGCGCATTGGGTGCGATGCGGCTCTTTCACTATTCGATCAGCTACTTGACGCTGCTCTTTCTTGGCGTGGCGGTTGATCCGCTCCTGTACTTCTCCGTGATCTAGCCCCACTTGGGCACTACCTTGCGGTAGTGCCCAAGGATCAGCCTTCTTCCCCATCCAGCGACTCGAGTCGGCCTCTCGTCCTGCACATTGGTCGCGACGAACTGGTCATTCGTCAGCGGTACGAAACGCTCAGCATTGTCAACGACATACTGATCGGCGTGTGGTTCCTGGTCGGCAGTTTCTTGTTCTTCTCGGAGACGTTGTCGTATGCCGGAACGTGGCTTTTCGTGATCGGCAGCGTCGAATGTTGATCCGCCCTTTGATCCGCTTCGCCCGACGAGTTCACCTAGGTCGCTACCACCCCGACGTTCCAGGCGTCGGAGACGGCGGGCACGTCTTCTAGGTGTTCTGTCCACTGAGGTTGGGTACGCGGTCGGCTGGTGATTTACCTCCGAGCGCGGTGTGGCCGCGGTGATGATTGTAGGTATGTAGGAAGGCGGGGAAGGCAGCGACGCGCTGGGTCTC